>Ga0209645_1000059_pt1 | contig 48952 bp, 58 predicted proteins | sample ETNvirenome_6_30_FD_184070 | JGI IMG/M metagenome (GOLD analysis project Ga0209645, IMG submission 184070) | Marine viral communities from the Pacific Ocean - ETNP_6_30 (SPAdes) (version 2) | ecosystem: Environmental > Aquatic > Marine > Oceanic | place: Pacific Ocean | collected 2013-06-19
TCCCGGTAAACCGTGGCTATAACTTTCTGGGGGTTGCCGTCAGAATCAATTACCGTGATGGGCATTTTCATTTGTCATCTCCACAATTTTTTGAGCATCGGGGTGGTCCTCACGGACTTCCTCTTCCGTCTCGTAACCCCACTCACGAAAAACTTGCTGACCCTCGCCGCAACACTCGGGACACGGTCTAGGTATCTCAAGCGTTTCGCTAGCTCTTCGGTAGAGCTTACCGTATCCGTCGCACTCGCGGCAGGGCAGTGTCACTTCGAACGTAGGCATTAGAGAAACAGGGTTCGAATCAGGTTTTCGAGAAAAATAGTGATTAGCTGTTCCATGTCTTTCTCCTATTTAAATGCAGGCCCGGTCACCCACCCGACGAGCGAGTGCCGTGTGCCTTTTGTTACGGGAGTTACTTCATGCAGCGCATAGCTTGGAAAGAAAGTGATAGCGCCTTGGTCGCGGTCTGCGGGCTTTGGGTCGCTGTCGAGATGAACGATCAGGTCACCACCCTCGTACGAGTCCGGCGGAGATAGCTGAACACTGAAGCTTAGCTTCCGGTGATCCAGCGTCTCGTTATCAGGTACGCCCGCATCAACGTGCCGCCCGTAGAAGCCCTTGTCGCCGTTTTGGTATGTTCCGAACTGAAGGTTCTGGATGCTTCTAAGATCGAACTGGAACCCGCTTTCGTTAGCAGCCACTACCTCACCGCAAAGCGTTTCAAATATCCAGCGGTTTTCAGGCACATCGGAGTAAAGAAACTGAACGTCGGTCACGCGTACCTCGTCATTAACAACCCCGGATCCAACCTCCGCTGGTTTCTGTTCAGAAGCGCGGCCTTTCTGTTCTCGGCAAGCCGACACTATCTCAGCGCACTGACTGACGCTGAACACGCCCCGTTTATGAAAGGTTTGAAAGTTGGGGATTTGGTACAGGCCCCACTGAAACGTGTGAGGCTTTTCAACAGGAGGCGGTGCCTCTACGGCCTTTCCTTCTTCGAAGTATACTCTCCATTCGATATGCCATTTTTGCTCGAAAGGCTCTCTTTCGAAAACAACATCCTCGTCATAAAAAACGGCCACGCCCGGGCGCATGTTTATCTCTTTGCCTGCCGCAGTCGTAAGGCCCCAGTCCTTCCATACGCCGTCGCAGTGTGAAGACAGGCAGAGCTTTAACCAGTACCTTCGAGAGGTCGCCTTGGGCGCTTTTTCACGAATACCTCCCGAATCGGGGGGTTTTATCAAAACGCATTCTTGTGAGGTAACGACGAGGCTTTTCCCGATGGAGTCTCCCAGCTTTTTTGCAGCCTGCTCCGCGTAGGCTTGCAGTATGGACGGTTCCTTCGCCTCCGGCTTTGGCTCAATAGAGCCGCCAGACTTCACGTCAAAAAGGGCCTTAACGATTTCTCCCCGCTCAGCGCTGGAGATAAAGTCGTTCATTTCAATCAAAAGGGGCTCGCTCATTCGTCTGGCTTTCCCTCTTCGATAGTCTCGCCCATTTGCGTTAGCTTCGAAGCCATCCGTCCGTGGTCCAGAATTATTTTGCGGACCATCTTACGCGGAACAGCGACGTTTTTTGAACGGCCTTTCTGCGTGATAGCAGCAAGCTCGTGGTATTCGTCCTCGGGAGTGTAAAGTTTCATCCTCTTTGCACCCGCTTCCATGCGGCACGAAGAGCCTCGGCCTTTAAAAAACCTTCGGGGTCTTTTAGGCCCCCACTTTCCTGCAAGCGCTCGGCTTCCATCCTTACGGCTTTATCCACCCACTTCACCGCCTGAGCCCAGTTCTGGACCTCTTCGACGGCGTTCATATACTTGCTTTCCATGGTCATCTCCTTGGTTAAAGACAACCCCTTATAATCTCCCATACTTACAGCGTCAACAAAAAAAACGCCCCCGCACTGATGGGTAAGTGCGAGGGCGTTTTACAACCACGGAGAAAACCGGTTCACGTATGAACCGATAGAAAACCTATGCGATACGCTTCGCTAGGTCAACCACCTAGTCCACTAAATATCCCAGAATTTTTACATTCGTCGCAGATAAACATGCCCTTCTCGACAAGCTTTACCTTTTGGCAGGTCAGGCATTTTTTTCGTACGTGAGTGCCGCGCTCTATTCTACGATCTTCAATCTTTTTTTGTTCTTTGGAAGAGACCATCGGTAGAACACATGCTTGTTTATCTGGACGACGCGGTGCTTCGTTGCTGCCCAGCTTGGTAGCACATAGTCGGCGTGATAGAAAGTCGAACCCTCGGTTGGGTCCATTATCGTCCGTGACAGTACAAGTTCCGAGATCCGTGTTGCGCGGAGCTTGGCCGCCTTGTCCCGCATCTTGTCGCTCTTGCCGTCGCAATAAAAAGAGAACTGACATTTGTGGCGGACAGGCGCACCTGACCGATAGACAGGCCCCTGCTTTACGACACTGCAAACGTCGTTCGGAAACCGCCGGTCTTCTACGCGGTTCATTATCACGGTGGCGACGGCCACCTGACCGACCATGGGCTCCCCTCTCGCCTCGAAATACACGGCGGTGGCGAGGCAGAGGAGTGCGGCGGCAACCATTACCGGCCCTGCCCGCGATACTTCTTAAAATTGCGACGCTTATGCTTGTTCTTGGGCCGCGACAGGTGGCTTGCGCCTATCGACGTGCGCTTCTTGACAGGCTTCTCACGAAACTGAGCAACTACCTTAGCCATCGGCAGAGTCGGTCGATAGAGTTACCTTCGAAGCTTCAATCGGATGGCTCTGACGAAAAACCTCAGATTCGGCAATATGGATCTGAAGCATGCCGCTGATGCTGCGCCCCTCTTTCTGAGAGCGCTGCTTTACCTCGTGGTAGGTCTGGATCGGCACCAAAATGCTTTTCCACTTGGTTGTGTCCATGTCTGGTCTCCTTGTTGAATGTACGCGAACATATAGGAGTTCCTGCGGTCCTGCAAGAAAAAACCCCGCCCGAAGGCGGGGTAAGTTTAGGGAGGTAATTGCGGAGGAAGGGACTACTCCGCGTCGCCCCAGCTAGCGCCAATCTCTATGTCGCAACGACTGGGGACATCTAATTCTATCGCATCTGTCATTATATTTGCAATAGAAAGCGCCTCTTCTTTTCCGGTGACAGAAACCGCTAATTCATCGTGTATTTGAATCAGAGGAATCTTTCCAGTTTGGTACACGTCCACCATGGCCTGCTTTGTCATATCCGCGGCAGACGCCTGAATAAGCCGGTTTAAAGCCTTATAGGTGTAGGCCCGCTTCAGCCGAGTCGTCTGACCGTATTGGCGCACGGCTTCGTGATACGGCAGGGCCTTGTTCATTTCGAACGTATCGGGCTCCCAGAGGTCAAACCGGCACTTGCGGCCTTTTAGGGATCGGATAGACCCGCCACTGTCTTTGTCGTTGAGCCTGTCGGTTACGCCGCGCATCAGCATCTTCACGAAGGGAACGCGCTCGTGATACTGATTGACCAGTTCCTTCGACTCTTCGATAGGGATGTCCAACTGCTCGGCCATCTTCTTGGCCCCCATCCCGTACATCATACCGAGATTGATGGTCTTTGCCTGCTTGCGGCTGATCTGAGCCATCTCAGCGACCATCGTGTGGAAGTCCATCTTCGGATCTTCCCGATATCCGGTAACGAACTCTTCGACGCCGCGCAGCGGAACGCTACGAGCCTTGCCGAAGACCGAGGCGTAATGGACCAAGATCCGTGGTTCCTGTTGCGAGAAGTCAATACTCGCCCACTCCTCCCCCTCTTCCGGCAGGAACAGCCTCCGGATCATCGGACCGAGTTCCGGGTCTCGTGCAGGGATTTGCTGGAGGTTCGGGTTATTCATCGATATCCGACCCGAGACGGTGCCTCCATCGTCAGACCTAATCTGGTTTATATGCCCGTGAATGCGCCCGTCGTCGCCGACGTGCTTCATAATGCTGCTAATGAACGTGCCCTGAATTTTGTTCAGCGCCCGGGCTTCGACCACCATCTTCGCCAGCGGGTGTTCGTGACTCGACAGGAACGCTTTCGTAAAACTGGGAGCGCCCGCCGCGGTCCTTGGGTAGGACACCGAGAGCTTATCGAACGCGTCCGCCAGACTTTTGGCGGCCCAGATCTCGACGTGGTTGCCGACCAGCTTTTTGATTTCCGCCAGTGTGTTCTTCTCGCGACGTATCAGCGAGTCCCGTGCCTTATCTGCCTCGTCTAAATCTACCCGAACGCCGCGAGAGGTCATGTCAACCAGACACGGCAGGAGATTATGCTCTAGGTCCACGATCTCCTGAAGGCCTTCTTGCCCGACCTTTACTTTGAAAAAGTTCCAAAGCTCCAAGGTCAATTCAGCGTCAGTCTGGGCGTAAGGCCCGACGTGCATGGCGGGGAGCTTCCACATCTCAGCCTTCGGGTCTAACCCAAACTCTCTCGCCGCAGCGATTAGCTCCTTCTCAGACTTAACCTTGTCCAGATAGTCATAGGCTACGGAGTTAAGCGCGAACGACCGACGGTTTTCATCCAACAGACTGGCGACGACCATGGTGTCGATAATGCGCCCGTTAACCTCTATGCCGTGAGCCCGAAGCCAACCGACATCGTATTGCGCGTTGTGAAAGATCTTATCGGCGTCCGTGGCGCAGACGCGCTTCATCCAGTTTTCGACCAGCCGACGGTCTAGGTTACCGCCGCCCATATGCCCTACCGGGTAGTAAGCGCACCACCCGTCCACGGCGACGGCGTACCCGACAACCTCACCGTTTTTGACGGGCCAACCCGGACCCCGCTGCATGAGGTCCGGGTCGCGTGTTTCAAGGTCGATTGCAATTTGCTTTGCGCTAGACAGGTCCGGAAAGTCAGAGGGCGGAACCCACTCGCTTTTCGGCGCAAACATAGCCATTTGAAGGCTCATTTTTTCTTCCTCGCTCGTCGCGCCGCGGGACGGGGCCTGCCCCGGCGTACGCGAGCCTTCGCTACCGCAGTTTTTTCCTCGTTAGGCATTCGCCTCCGAACTGACCGAAGAAGGTCTTCGGAGATGTTCATTGCCGTGGCCGTTGAGATAGGCACCATGAAATCGAGGCCTTTTTGCTTGTCCACGATGCGGAACTTTATGGGCTCGTCAGGGCCCTCGTCGTACGGAATAATTAGTGGCAAAACTGATAAGCCTCCCTAGATGATTCGGGCTCGACAAGGAAAAGGTTTTCCTTTGCGCGAGTTATCCCAACATAAAACGTCCGGTGAAGGTCGTTACTGCCCGCAGTATCTTTCTCCGCCTCCCGTAAAGCAGCATAGCTACAGTCGGTATAAAGAACGACGTTTCGGGCCTCGCCCCCTTTTGCTCCGTGAATCGTGGAGACCGTGATTCGAGGCTTGTGAGCCAGTTCTTCACCCCGCCTTTCCGCCGCCTGAATGTAGGCAATCTGCCCCTCCGGAGCTTTCGTCAGAACCGTGGGCCATGGGGCGTCTTGCAAAACCAAAAGACCTTCGGACTCGGCCAGTACATCATACCCGATTTCTTCCTCGTCATCGACATTTGGTAGGGCTTTGTATCCACGTCGAACGCCTACCCCAACTTCCAGAAAAGAGTACATGTTTCGAGCTTTTGCTCCAGTTACCTTTTCGCCTGCCTGCAAAGCCTTCCAGCAAACCACGGCGTCTATCAGCTTCTGGCTGCCCTTTTTCCGACCGTGCTTAGTTTCGAAAAGATATCCGGCTTGCGATAGCAGAATTTCAGCGTCTTCCAGCATGTAGTTGCACTGCCCTAGCACAAGCCAGTCGCTCTCCGCCATTTCGGGTAGTATCGACTCGATACCCCTGATGTACTGGACGGAGCCGTCGATACCCTGTGGCTCATACTTTTTAGGCAGCCGCCCTTCGACGCGAGAGACCACGCTTTCGGCTAGTTCGTGAACCCTTCTAGGAACACGCCAGCTTGTTGCTAGAATTTCCGAGGCCCCTTCTAGGCCCAAAAACTGTTCAACGTCTGCCCCGGCCCACCGGAATATGGCTTGGTCGTCGTCTCCGGCCACGATTACGCGGTTAGCGGTTTTTTCAGCGATTTTATGAACGACGTGCCATTGAAGCTTCGACAAGTCCTGCGCCTCGTCAACGAAAACCGTATCAAAAGTCGGACAGGTACTGTCCGCCAGTTCAATAAAGAGGAGGAGCATGTCGGTAAAGTCATAACGACGCTCACCCGACTTGTAGTCCTCATACACCCGGCTCAGGTAATCGACCAAGGGCCAAGACTGGTTGTTAGTGACGCCCCACTCCTCGTAAGCTTGCCGCAGAGGGATCTCTTTGACCTTCGCCATGTTTATAAGACCCATGACCGTTTCCTTGTTGGGAAGAGCAAGGCCAAAGTTTTCAGCGTCCGGGTTAGTCGCGGTCGCTTCAAACTCAAAGCCGGTCAGGTCAGTCATGTCCCTCCAGTTTTCTTTATCCATCAACTGGTCGAACTTTATGCCGCTGTGCATAAAACAAAAACTGTGCAGCGTCCGAAAGTAGGGCAGATCATCAGGGCCCATGTTGAGCCGTTCCAATGCTCGGTCACGCGCTTCGTAGGCCGCCTTCTTTGTAAATCCGAAGTAACCGATTCGTCCGGGAGCGACGCCACTGTCGATCAGGTCAGCGACCATGTTAATAAGGTGCGTTGTTTTGCCGGTGCCGGGCGGACCGAAAACGCGCAAAAATTTAGAATGGGATGTCATCCATCTCTCCGGTGGTTATGGGTGACGCAACCTCGGCAGATTTTGCTAAGAATGCGGGGATTTTATAGACGCTGACTGTTTCAGTACCTACGCGAAGTTTTGAAGCTTCCCCACCAATTTCGCGAAGTCTCTGAGCCAGCTTGTGGCGCTTATACTCGAAGAATTTGTTTCGTTGCAAGAAACTTTCGAGATCTCGAAGCCGAAGGTACGTAACCGAACTGGTTTCGTCCGTCCACGGCTTGCCAAGATGTATCTCGTCACGAGACTGCGCCGTCTGGTGATTGACGCAGAAATCGCGGAGATATTCATAGAAGATGCCCCGAGTAGATTCCTCCTCGGCCACCGGAATAACTGCGGCGCTGTTGTCCCGCAACTCCCCTAGCAGAGCGGCAATACGGTTCTCCCAGTTGTTTTTGGTGGACGACGGCGGCAAGAAGTTTATCTGCTCCATGCAAGCCTTCTGAAAGGCGGGCTGCGATAACAGCCCTTCACTGTCCAACTCAATAGGCACACCGTTTACGTCCAAGAACCAGACCGGGGGCTGGCTGTCGTACTTCCGAAGATTCGCCATCGCTGCCGATGCCGCCCCGCCGACGCCAAACTTTCGGGTAAGGCAGGTGGGCCGGTCGCAGTAGGCATTTATCGGTGCGTCGTTGCACCTATAAGCGTAGTCTTTCTTCTTCAACTGGTTGACGACTACGCCCATCTCGTTCAGTCCGAGTGGCGGGTTTAGGTAGGACATGTTCCACTGCATTAGCTCGGTTTCCCAACTATCGGGGTAAGCTTTTTGCAAGTACACGCCGATGTTAAAAAGGCCGTTGTTACGGCCACCCTCGGCTATTTTTTGAGGCAGAAGCACCTGAAGGCACGGCGGACCGTCCACCATAAAGTCGTTTTTCTTGGTCACCGACAGGGCCGCTATTTGCTCCGGAGTTTGAGCCCTGTCCGCGCAAAGTTCTAGAAACTCCTCCAGCGTCGCCGCGCTGCCGTCAACATTGAAGGCGTGTCTCAGGCTGTCTTCGTGACCGAAATACGGCAGGTTTATCGCGGAGCCCACGTCGCCGCGCTCCACGTTAATTACTTCTTGCTTTGGGAATATCTCGGCCTCACCCAGACCCATTGCCGAAGCAATCTTACGCAGCGCCTCTCGCATCTTTGCGGCGGGCATCCAGTCGGTGCAGAAAAGATAGCAGTGAGCGCCGCCGCTCTTACTGCGGTCTACGATCAGCGGCAGCTTCTTCTCTTCGAAAAAGTCAATCAGCTTCTTGTGGTCTAACGGATACCTGTCGATATCGATGCACCCAAAGCGCACATTCGAGTCCGCATTCAACAAGAAGATGCCGATGCTTGTTTCCCCATCCAGATGACCGCGGTAGTGACCCTCGGTCAGCGGCTCCCTTTTTGTTTGATATGTTGCCTCGTTCTTTCCCGAACCATTGACGGCTTTGGGCACCATTTCCAAATACACGGAATCGAGACCCTGAAAGAACGACGCAAATTTCTTTACGTGTTCCATGGCTATCCTGAAAAGGGGCGACCCGAGGGCCGCCCCATATGGTTAAAAGGGAATGTCGTCTGACCCCGCGGGGGCTTCACCCTCGTGCTTAACGACTACGTCGCCGCTAGACACTGTCTCGGCAAAGTCTTTTGCGCGAGTGAAGAGCGCCTGCGAGTCGATCAGCCCTTCTCGGCTGATTTCCCAGCCGTGCCACGAACCCTTGCTGTTCTCTTCCGAGACCGTCTTGAGGTCGTACACGTAAGCGTAACGAGGCGGAGAGAAGACGTTACCGTTTGCCCCCTTCTCCTGCGCTGCGGCAGCCATGGAGTTCCACTTGCGGGACTTCTTCAACTGCGTTGATTTCATCGCAATCAGTGCAGTCTCGGCAGTGCCGTCATCGTTAACGACCAGAACAAAATGCTGGTGCGTTTCTTCGATGTAGTCACCATCGCCGCCGACGACGTAGTCCTTATTATCTTCTGACGACCTCTCGGTCTTGGGCATAGCTTCGCCCGGAGAGAAGATGTTAAGGGGTGCGCCGGAGCCTTGGCCCCGCGGAGCCCACTGGATAAAGCGCTTCTGAAAAGCACACGAAACAACCCGGATACCGTCTTTGCCTTTGTAGACCTGCCCGGTTACCGTGTTGTAGATGTCACCCTTTCGGGCATCCTCGCGCTCGTCCAGAATGGGGTCCAGCCCGCTCAGGATTTTGATAAACGGAAGAGCAAGATCGTCCTGCGTCAGGTTTTCAAGCCCTGCGCCGGACTGCTCCTCGAACATCGACATGAGATCAGCGGGTGCGACCTCTTGCTTCTTCTTAGTAGCAACTGCGTTCGCCATGGTTATTTACCTCCTTTAATGACGGCACGTTGTCCGACCCACGCTCCGAAGAGATCTGTGGGAAATTCATCACCGTTCTCGACGCGCTCCTTAACGAAAGCCCGTAGTGTCGAGGGGTGAACTTCAGTCTTGGCTTCAGCGACATAGCCTTTTTCTTCAGCCATATCAAAAAACGCCTGCGCCTTGCTGTCTTCGTTTTGTCCGAAGCTGCATGACACAGTGTTCTTGATAATGTCGCCGTAGCCGTTTTGCCTCAACCACTCGTAGACCTGCGGGCGGTCGTCTTTCTTCGGTGCGGCAGAATAAGTCTGCTTCACCGAGATTTCGGAACCGTCGTCAAGCTTGAATGATTGAAGTCCGAGTTCTGAAAACAAACCGGGCATCGCTTCGTCGGTAAGCCGTCGAAGTTCAGCCTTCTGGTCCTTCAGCTTTTGCTCGGTGGCTTCAATTTCCTGTTCTTGAAGCCGGATCTGGCGGGCGCAATTCGATACGCTAGCCAGTGCGTTTTGCCCTAAGCGTTCAGCGTTTGAAGAAGCTTCCGCTTCATGCTGCTCTTCGAGGGCGTTCAAAATGTCAAATTGATCGTTCACTTTTTCTCCTTTCGTGTTTCGTGAAGCGACCCCGTTTCCGGGGTTGACGGGTCTTACCTACTCGCTTAATTTCGCATAGTCAACAGGAAAAAGCATGGCCTATAATTTTCAGACAGAACCTTTCGCCCACCAGCTTACGGCTCTCCAAGATTCGTGGGCCGCGGACTATCACGCGCTCTTCATGGAAATGGGAACGGGTAAGTCCAAGGTGATTGTCGATACCATGGGCAAGCTTTACGAGTCCGGCAAAATAAATGCGGCGCTGGTCGTAGCACCAAAAGGTGTCTATGACAACTGGGTTCAGAAAGAGATCCCGGTTCATCTGCCCGAACGCATCGCTCGAAAGGTTGTGCGCTGGCGTCCCGCTAAGACAAAAGCTTTTGAAGAAGAGCTTTACGATCTGGTGATGAACCCGTTCGACGGGCTGAAAGTTTTTGTGGTGAACATCGAAGCGTTCAGCACGGGCCGTGGTGCCGAGGCGGCGTACGTGTTTCTGGAACAAAACCCGGATAACCTGATGGTCGTAGACGAATCGACCACCATCAAAAACCGCAAGGCCATGCGAACGAAGAACGTCGTCAAGGCTCGACAGATATCCAAATACCGTCGTATCCTAACCGGCTCACCCATTACAAAAAGCCCGATGGACTTGTTCTCGCAGTGCGATTTTCTGGACCCGGGGGCACTGGGCATCCGCTCGTACTACGCCTTTCAAAACCGATACGCGCTCGTTCAGCGTCGCCAGATGGGGCACAAGTCTTTTCAGGAAATTGTCGGCTACCGTCGGTTGGACGAACTGACAGAAAAGCTGGACAGCTTTGCGACCCGGACGCTGAAGGAAGACTGTCTCGACCTGCCGGACAAGCTTTACATTCGTCGTCAGGTTCCGCTGACCAAGGAGCAGCAAAAGCTCTACGACCAGATGAAAAAGCTGGCGCTCGCTGCGTTGAACGATAAGTCAATAGCCACCACGCAGAGCGTCCTCACTCAGATCATGCGGTTACAGCAAATTTGTTGCGGGTTCTTTCAGCCCGACGACAAGCCTATCGAAGACTTAGAAAACGGCAGGCTTCAAGAACTTCTCGACGTGTTAGAAGACGCGCAGGGCAAGGTCATTATCTGGGCGACGTTTACGCATAGCCTTCGCAAGATCCGAGATGCGATAGCCGAGGCCCACGGTCCGCGTTCCGTGGCTACCTATTATGGAGAGACGCCGCAAGACGAAAGACAAGAGATCGTCAATCAGTTTCAGGATCCGGACAGCGAGTTGCGCTTCTTCGTCGGCCAGCCCCGGACCGGGGGCTACGGGATTACGCTGACGGAAGCGACCACCGTAGTTTACTTCTCTAATAGCTACGACTTGGAGATCCGCCTACAGTCCGAGGACCGCGCACATCGGATCGGCCAGAGGAAGCCGGTGACCTATATCGACCTCGTGTCGCCCGGCACTGTGGACGAAAAAATCCTACAGGCGCTAGAAGAGAAAAACATACTCGCCGGTCAGGTTCTTGGAGAAGAAGTCAGGGGCTGGCTAAGCGTTTAGGCCCTTGCTGTAGCCGACGCCTTTGACGTAGGTCAAAACCTCGCCCCGCGTCTTGTCAGCTATGCTGCAATGCACCCAACCAGAGTTTGGATTTCCGGGCATGTAGCATTCCAAGATAAGCTGGTCAAAATCAAGGTTATCTTGGACCCACTCGGCCAGTTCCAAGTTGTCGATGCCCGGCACTTCGAAGTCTGCCGCCTGCCCTTTTGCGTGTTGAGACTTGCGGCTACTGCCGATTGCTTCGCAAAGTTCCGGTGACCGGTATCCGGACGACGGTGAGAATGGAATGCCGTAGTGTTCTCTTACGGGCTCCAATATGTCCCGGCAAAGCCGTTCCATGTAAGCTACCGCGAACGAGTCGGGGGTATTGTCGATGCCCATGCGCGTTGCGGTCTGGCTTTTAACAAGTTCCCGCAACGTGAAGTGTTCTGACAGGTTCATTATCTTTTTCCGTAAAGGGAGCCTATACCGCTTTGTAGTCGCACTACGCCGCCTTCAGCCATCTGCGCGTTGAAAGCGTCTTGAGCTTCTTGCTCCGCGGCAAGATCTGCTTCCGTCATGGTGTTAGTGAAGCTTGAAAAAAGTCCGGTGGGGGCTTCATAGTCAAGGGCACCTGTTTGCTTACCAAGTCCCGTACTAAGGTTGTTTAGGCCTAACTGATCTGCGGCGGTATTAAGAGCGAAACCAAGACCCGGCACCGCCACGTCCAGTGTTCTTTGAGCGAGAAGAGAAGCTAGGTCAATAGGACTTAAATCTAGGGCGGAAAGGGCGAGACCTTTTGCGTCGGCGGCGGACATAGTCGGGCCCCGTTGTTCGACGGTGGGAAAGGCTGGATCCTCTACGTTTAGCGACAAACCCAGCTTGTCTAGTCCAAACTCATCAATGACGCCCATGTCAAACGCGTCTTGAGCGGCGCTGGTAAGACCTGCTTGCTCAGCCGCCTCCTGTTCAGAAGTCTGAGCGCCTCCAAACGCGGAGAACCCGGCCACTGAAGCGGCTTCCGCTGCCGCGTTGGCCGCCGCTGCATTAGCGGCCATGGCGCTTGCATCAAACCCGGAGGCATCGGCTGCCGCCGCATCGGCTGCCGCCGCAGATGCCGCCTGATCGGTTGCGGACATGCCCACGTCATATCCGGCTTCTTGGCCTTCGCCTCCGCCGCCTCCGCCGCCTCCGCCGTCGCCCCCAAAGCACCAACGAAACTTATCCTGCCATTCGCCGTCTACTGCGTGGCGGCTCTTCCGGTAAGATCTTTCAAGTAGCGTGAGCGAATCCATCTTTCTTTCTCTTATCTATTAGCTTGAAGACGCCCGGCGTCCAACGAGCGTGTCCGCCTTTAGCAGGCCGCCGCCACAAAGCGCCGTCCTTCGGATAAACATACAAGTATTTTTCAGTCAGATCATTCTGAACTTTACGTGCAATCTTTGCGGCGTTCTGGTAGGGCGCGATAAAGTCGATGACCCAAAGTGTTCCCTGCTTGTGGTCCGTGGCCCAATCTTCGGGCTGAAGTTTCCGCGTTCCTTTCATGTAGCCCTCGGATGCGACGTTCGTTAGAAAGGCGTGAGAGTACATCCCCTCTGGCACCCCTACGTCGTTGTAGAAGATAACCAGACGCTCGTTCCTCATCGCCGGAAAGATCAGTCGCTCAAGATCCTTGATGTAGAAGTCCCGATGCAACTCAGATAGAAGCATCAGGTCAATCACATCACGGAAGGCTTTCCGGTCGCTAAACATCAGCCGATGTTAAGTATCGAGTCGTTCGGGAACAACGTAGCCAGCCCGGCCCGCTGTTGCGGATTAGCTTGGCCCGTGAGCCGCGAACCGGAAGCCGCCGGTTGTTCTGCGGCGACGCGCTCTGCAAAAGTCCTAAACTGCGGAACTTGGACCGAGGACTGATCCCCTATGGGAGGCTTTTCTCCTCGGGGGTCAATTATTTCTCTCATTCGTTCAGAGGGCTCATAGGATTGTCTCTCTCTCACACCCCTTGTCGGCTCCTCTTCTCCTATCCGAATAGCGGTTGTTCTTGGAATGCTTATAACTTGCATCTGAGCCAATACGGCCAGCAAGTTTTGTACATCTCCTTTTGTTACCACTGCCTTGGGATTGGACCCTTTTTGAGCAAGGGCCAATAGTCGAGCTATTTCTTGCGGCCTGTCCTGCATAAGGCTAATTAAACCGTCGGACACCTGTCCGGCCCTTGCATTTATGAGAATATTTCTTGCAGTTTGAGCGCCTAGGCCAGTGGCGGTTATACTACCGCTTCCTCCAAGAAGGCCCCCGGTCGCTCTTGAAATAAGACGGTACGTTCCTCCTCCTACGGCGGAGCCAAACACGGAAACAAGGGCTTTAACGACGGGGTCAGTTTCGTCCAAGTCAACGCCCGCTAGTTGTTTTGAAATAGAATCATCTAAGGCCTTGTAGCGACTCAAGCTGTTTTTTAAGTTTTGAGCTTGGTCGGATGTCATTAAATCATTTTGCTTCATCCAATCTACAAGAGAGGGCATGCGGACGCGCTGTCCGGGCCTTGTCGGAGGAGGGTTGAAAAGGATGTCGTCTAGTTTAGCAAAACTTCTTGGGCTTTGCTGCCCTGCGGTTCTTGCTGCGTCAAACCCTGAAGCGGACTGCGCGTATCCAATTATTATGCTCTTCAGGCCCTCTTGGGCGGTCCTTTTCATCTCACCGACGTAGCGCTCAACGTCTTGCGGGTCGAGCGCATCTACATCAACATTTTGTAGGCCAGAAACTTTTACCTCATCTCGTAAAGCTTTTAAAAGCGCTACAGGGTCTTTTTTTGCCCGTTCCTCAATTTGTTGTATTGGAGCAAGAAGATTGTTGTAGATCGGGCCTATTCCCACGGTTGCTTTGTTATTTAAACCATATGCCCTGCTCATAATCACGTTAAAGTCTGCGTCCGGTCCTCCTTTGGACATCGCATACCAAAGATTTTGAGCCTCAAATTTTTTTGTCTCGTCGGCCACGGTTTTTGGAAAAGAAACAAAATCAGCGCCTGAATCTCTCAAAGAAGTTAATCTCTGTTTTAAATCTGGAAGGAGATCAAGGCCGTTGTTTTGAGAATTTTCTAAAGCCTTGGTTATCGCGCTAACCTCGGCTCCTTTTAAACCCAGTTTTTTTACTTCATCAGGGTCCGAAAGATCCATACCTTCCGGATCTACAACATCTCGCTTAACACCCTCTGCTTTTCTATTTGCAACAATGTTGGCTTCAATATCATTTAATATCTGCCTTTCAAGTGCCGCGGCGCTAGGCACCCCTTTATTAGGTTTTTCTAAGCCGTCCATAATTTCGTCTCTATATTGGCTTAGATCAGGCGCGTCCTGTGCCTCTAAAGCTCCGGGCCGAAGGCTTGGAGTTTCTATCGGATCAAAACTAAAACGAACTGCTCTTTGAATGTCTTCTATTCGAGAATGCAGAGGCTTTCCGAAAGTCTCCATTTTGTCTCTTAAAACTTCAACAGATTGATCTGCACCTTGAGATGTCCGCTTTGCCATTTCTTTAAAGACGCCGTCATTAAAGACGTTCTGTCTCGCCCTGTAGTAGGCGTTGGCCGACATTCTTTTAGCAATAAACTCCGCCGCTTCAGCAGCAGGAACATCCCTAACTACTTCTTCGTCAAGTAACTGTTTTTCGAAAAACTCAGACATCTCAAGAGCCATTCTTCGGTCGTCTCTATCCACGTCCGGCTTTCTGGCAAAGGCCAAAAGTCTTTTACGGATGTCTCGTAAATCATCTATTCCAAAACCGTTGTCTGGCCCCACTGTTGCGCTTGCCGCGTCGCGAGCGCGTTCCGTTGCCGCAGCTTTTTCAAGAAGCAGGTCTCTTTGTGCCTCTAACAAAGCTTTGGTTCGGTTAGCTACCGGACCTTTTGCTCCGTACCTTCCCCCATAGTTACTACTAATAAAATCATTGAGTTGTTGAAGAGAGGCATCTGCGCCATAGTTTTTGTAATAGCGATCAAAACTTTTTTTGTATTGCTCTATAGAAGCTTCGCCAGATTTATCTAAGAGGTCGTCGAACTTTTTAGTTGCTTTTTGAAGCTGGGCATCGTTTTTCAAAAGAGTTTCAAGTGAGGGGACGCCTTGCTTAAAGGCCGCGTGATTTGCTTTTATTTCCTCCACAGTATCAATGGCGACACGAAGTTCCTGTGGAAGAAGACCCCTAACTTTTGGGCCTGTCGGTAGGCCGTCTATTTCATCCAAAGCTCTAACTATCTGGGGAGCTTCGTCTGCGTTAAAAAGTATCTTATGGCTTGGGAAACCACTGTAAAGCTTTCCAGCGGTTTCTCTGGTGGCTTCTATAACGGGGTCTAAAGCTCGGTATAAAGCCGCCGCTGCGTCATCCGCGCCCATGTTCTCGCCGAGAACATTTTGGTATGCAGCAAAAACTTTTCCTGCTCTTTCAGTAAGGGTGGTTTGAATAGAGGCTTCATAAACATTCCTTGACAGATCTGAGGCGATTAAATAACCGTCTTCTGTGCCTGAAAGAAGCGCAAGTTCCACGACATCAGCTAAGCTATCAACTGACTCATCGTTCTTTTCTGTTAAAGCCTGACCAACTCGGGAAGCCACATCTTCTTTGGCCTGCTTTCCCTGCTCGTCAAAAACTTGTCCTGAACGACGAAGCATTTGTCGAACCGCGTTAAAAGAATCGTTGTTAAAGAGTTCTATATTTTCGCCGCTTCTGAAGCTTTGTATGATTCTTTGGATTTCAGCTTCAATCTCAGGAGCCTCCAACCCTTGCTCAGACAACCTTCGACGCATGTCGTCAATTATAAACTGAGCGCCCTTTGCTTTACGACCTTCTCGGTACGTGCGGGCCGTGTCCAAAAGATTGATTCCGGTCCTTTTTACAATGCCGGGTATTTTTTCCAGTTCGTATTCACCGTCCCCTTTAACTTTTAAGTTAAAATCCGCAGGGTCTACTAAGGGATTTTGCTGTTTAGCTGCCTCAAACAAAGGGACTTGTTTAGCCAGCTCTGATTGAACAAAGCTCTCTTTGCTAATTGCTCCCTTTGCCACGCGGAATGTATTACTGAGAATGAACCTAATCGGACTAAGGGTGTACAGGGTGGTGCCCGCTAAAGGCACCGCCGTTTGCCCTATAATCCTACTGGTAGGGCTTCCCGGATCAAACGATTCTGCCGCTCCAGCACCCAACACGCTCAATCCGCCTATGCTCGTCTCGGCAACCGCAGTTTTTCCCGGATTGGTGGCAGCCAAGACGGCAGGCTTACCTATAAGTTGTTCTGCCCCACGTAAGAATCTAGCAGACTTTGGAATGTCGCTATCTTTAGCCAGATCAGAAAAACCTTTTAACATGGCGAGACCGTCGTACCCAAGGTCTGGCTTTCCAGCTTTTTTAAGAGAAGCTGCTAGTAGGCTTAATCCACCTATGCCTTCAAGAGCGTCAGCGGTCGCTTGCCCTAAAACAACATTCATACGGGAGCGTGGAGTATACGGAGAAATATCCCCAAAAAACTGTTGCTTAACAAGATCCTCTAAAAAAGTAGGACCAAGGTAAGTTCCTGCAATGGTAAAACCTCCAACAACAAATGGTGAAGCAATACGGCCCGGACGGCCTAGTTTTGACACTTCTCTAGCAACCTTAGCACCAGTCTTAGCACCTGCGACGCCGCCGGAAAGAGCTAAAAATAATCTTGGAGACTCTAAAGCAAGCTGCTCAAAAAACCCTCGGTCGTCCGCGTTTGAAAACTCTTTAACGATATCGCTAATTTCTAAGCGCCTATCTGCGGGCGCAAGATTTTTTGTCTCAGGATTAAGGTCAAAGTAACGAGCCGTGCCGTCCCGCAAAGTTTCTAAAGTCATTAAATCTTCAGCGCCGGGCTGAGAAGTAATTTCATCAACTACCTTCGAAGCTAAAACTGCGGGAGCAGCTTTACCCCATCGATTGAAGGTATCTTCTATTTGGTTCTCTTCCAGCGTAACCGGTTTTATTCCAGTTCCCAGCACCCCGCCGCTAAAATCTGCAACAGAGGTTTCAAGCGAAATCCCCGAATCACCCTCTTCTGTTTCGGATTCTGCCGCTATAGGGCTTTCTTGCCTGTCCTCTTCCGGCGCGACCGAAGACCGCTCTAAAGAAGGAACCAACTGAATAGGGTTTACCACGGTCATCACTCCGTAAGATTTTGCTGAAGCTTCAAAGCATTTAAGAACTCTGCCATCCCGTTATAGGACGCATAGAGGTTGGTCAGTGCTTTAAGACGCTCTTGTGAGGCTTTAGCAGTGACACCCGGTGCAAAAACAGAGTTTTCAAGCCTGCTTATTTCCGAAGCAACGCTACCTAAATAAGGCTTAGCTTTGTCGTAAAACCCCTGTGGGCTGCTAACGACAAGAAAGTTTCCGGGAACAACTTTAGCGAGCCTTTCCTGAATAAGCACGTTTTCCCTGCCCGGAAGAGCCTGCATCGCCGCGGTAAGTCCGTCTACAAAAAGTCTTTGAACAACGGCGGCGCCTCTATCTGCGGCCCCAGTAATTTCTGCGCCTACGGACGCGCGACCAGCCGCGTTTAATGCTCGGGACGCAAACCCTTTCAGGCCAAAAGCCTCTGCCGCGTCGCGGGCAGCCTGTGAGACGGCTCTTGATCTAGCTGCTTCAGCCTGTGCCTGTTCCTCTGCACTAACGACACCGTCTTCGTTAAGGTCTCTTCCGCTCAGGGCGTTAGCGCCCTTATATAGGAAGCCCATACCCTCAAATATAGAGATAGAACTCTCTCTTATTTGTTTCAGCTTCTGTCTTTGCGCGGCGGGATCTTTGCTCATAAGTTGAAGTTCTACGAGGGCTCCTACGCGAGTGCTAATGTCTGTATTAGGTCGCCTAAAGCGGTTTAGCGTTGCTTGCGCTAATTCCGGAGAAAGAATGTTTTCTTTTTTCGGAACCATTTCTCCGTCTTTGAAAACAAATTCTGGAGTGAAAAAGTTTTCAAGAAGCTGTGCAACTTTTTTCGCCTCGGGGTTATCGTTTGAAACGGTCTCTTGTCCACTTGGACTTCCCCAAACCTCAAAAAACGGTTTTTTAATTTTAGTGCCGTCAGCCCTTGTAATATCGGTTTGTTTTAGCAGAGCGGTAGGCAAAGCACCCTCCGGGTTTTTAAATTGCTCGCGAGTGTCTTTTAGTTTTTTCAACCCAGCCGCGTGTTCTTTAAGAACCGTTTCTCGTTGTTTAAGTTCAAACAAACGATCTTTGTCTGCCTTATCTCGTTTGGCGATTTCTTTCTCAAGTTCGAGCTTGTTTTCCGCAAGAAGTTTTTTAAGTTTTCTTTCCTCTTCCGCCATCCGGTACTGAGAGCCCAACTGCGTGGTAAGTTTTTCCATTTCAAAAAGCTGCACCATGTCCAGCTTGTCGATTGCGAACTGTTGTGCTTGTATCCGCTCATTCTTTGCAAAGGCGTTATCTAATTCTTTTTGTTTTTTATTTATAGCCGCTTGTTGCTTAAGGATTTCAGCCTGACTCATAAAAGAACGGCCAGCCGTAAGACGGTTTCGTAAATCAGTTAAGGCGCTGTTTAGTTTAGTTAGCTCAACCTGTTGTACATTTGCGTTTTTAATTTTTCCAACATCTTGAAGCCTTTCTGTGTAAGCCGCCACGCCTTGGTCAAAGATGCTCTTTTGGGCAAGCTCACTTGTACGTCGAGCGGCCTCCTCCGCGGCAAGTTCTTTTTCAGCGCCCTCAAAAGCTTTTAGTTTGAGCGCTTTTTCAGTCGCGTCTCGACTCGCTGCAAGCTTCGCAGCGTTTTCAGCTATGCCTGAATCGGATATTGAAGAAGCAAGCTGAGAAAGAACGGACTGGCCGGGTTTGCCCGGTTGCGCGAAGGCGGCACCCGCTTTTGCAAGGTCCGCAAAAAATTGTATTTGAGCGGCATCTTTACCGCCGTCACCGGTTATTTGCTGGAGAAGCGGCAGCCGTTGCTCATACGCCTGTTCTAGGGTGCGCTTAGGCTTATAAATCGGCGCAAAATCACTCAGAGCAGGGGCAGAGACCGCCTCTAAAGAAGGAGGCGTAACGGTTGGCAACTTGTCTATATCCGGCTGCTTTAAGTTCATTATATTTTGAACTGGTCCCGGAACTACCGTACCTTTGTTAAAGCGGAGAACTTCTCCGCCTTGGCTAAAATTTACAGGGGGCACTCCCCCTTCCGGGGGTGGCGCTGCCGCCATCTGCATTATGCCACCGGCCATGTCTCCCGATACTGGCACGTCCATAGCGCCCTGCGCCATCGGGCCAATACCGCCGGTATCGACCTCGGTCGCCTCTTCGGCCCCCAGAACAAGCATCATCGGTTGCACCAAAGCCAGAACCGAATCCGGCGTCTGTTGCGCGTCTTCCGGCCCAACCACGCCCGCAAGTTCTTCTCGGCGCTCTTGTTCGGTCGCCGGTACGCCACGAACCATGTTCATCATTTCTTCGAAGTTTTCCGCAGTTTCCGGATCTCCAAAGTTGCGGGCCATGCCCTGCATTATGGCTACCACGTTCGGGTCCATCTGCGAGGCAATCCCCTCCGCGCCCGCAGGTCCAAGGTCCGCGGGCATCGGTTCGGCCATCGCGGGCATCGGTTCGGCAGGCATGGCACCCGCTTCCATGGCCGCGGCCATCGGCTCACCGCCCATCTGCATCGGCACGAACGGCGGGGGCGAAGGCATTTCTTCCATAACGCCGGGCGGAGGCTGGGGAATCAGCATCTCGTCGCCCTGCTCAAGATTTTCGAATCGACGCATCTGATTCATAGCGTCGTCCATTTCTTCGCGGCTCGTATCCCTCTCCGGCTGTATCGGAGGAAGGCTTTCCGGGTTTTCGCCATATCCCGGCGGGAAGTATTCCTGCATCGGGACTTCTGACGTAACCTTAAAGCCCTCGTTAATCATCGCGGCCATGTTCGGGTACATCTGTGCGATGTCGGAAAGGTCTCGGCTGTTGTTCCGAACGTAAGCGGCTACGTCCGACTTGGAACCGCGCATCGCATCAACAAGACCTTGGAAGATGGCTCGTACATCACCCGGTACATCACCACCCTCGGCCATCGGCAGGACGCCGCGACCCATCAGAATATCTTTCTGCGTGACTTTACCGTCGCCGCTGAGATCGGGGAATGCCGCTCCGCCTTTGGCAAACATCTGACGGCTCATTACATTTCTATTCATCATCCGAATAATCCTGCTTTATTGGCTCCCGCAAGTGTACTGCCGACTGCCGTCAACCCGCCAACAACTTGCTGGAAGGGTGACGCCTGCGGTACGGAAGCGCCGGTAAGCGACATCTGCGTTGTCGGTGCGCCTTTGTATATGTCGCTCAAGAAGCCAAGCCGTTGGAAGGGCTCGTACGCCTGTTCTACTTCGCTCTTGCGGGCCGCGTCCAGTGTCATTTGATCCAGAAGCCGCTGGCGTTCGCCAAGGTCGAACCCGAAGCTCGCTTCTTTCTGGCCCAGACCCTGAAGCGCTTCGCCGATGCCAGCCTGACGGATACCGAGGTTGCTGAGAGCTTCGCCCGATGCCAAACCAACTTGTGCAAGTGTTTGACCACCGCTCACGCCAAGGCTACCAATTCCCTGACCGGCAGCCATCTGCCGCTGACGTTCTGCCGCCGCTTGGTTTTGTGCGTTGAGAAAAGCCTGCGCTTGCGCTTGTGCAAGGGCCGAGGCCCGATTGCGGTTAATCTCTTGCTGCGCTATCTGACTGCGAGATCCGCCAAAGGCTCCCGAACCAATAGCCTGCGCCGCCGCTTGGTTTTGTGCAATGTCGTAAGAGCGGTTGATTTCGTCGGAGATAGCCTGTTGAAACGGGTTCATGTAACCCTGAATCATCTCCGGCGTCAGGCCCTGAGCGCCTTGCTGCATTAGCGCCTGACCGCCTTCAATCCCACCGGCTATGAAAGGAGAAGCTGCCCCGAACGCGGCCCGAGTGGGCGTTGCTGCCTCATCAAGAAGACCTGCGCCGGTTTGAATAAAAGGCTCGAACGAACCAATGCCCGCTTCTCCGCGAGACAATGCCGTCCTTTGAAGGTCCGAGAGCCCCGCTACCTGATAATCGGAAAGAGTAACCGGCTGCTTGGAAAGTTCTTGAGCGTCTTTAAGAAGCGCAATCTTAATCGCTTCAATATCCGGGGCTTCCCGGACAATTTGTTCAGTGATTTGCGGTTCCGCCATTACGCCATCCTCTCGCCGCGGGCCTCAAGGTTCCGCATGACGCTGTACATGTTGTTAATGCCCTGTTGTAAGTTGCCGTTACCGGCACCCTTAACGGCCTTCGTCGTAAAGATAAACTCGCCCGGCATGACCATGGCTTTTACGCTGTCCTTACCGGGTATGCCTTCATCCGGCATTATGCCGCCCGTTCGGCGGGGGAACACTCCACCACCGTCGGCAGCGAAAAGTTGAGGGAACTGGCGGCGCAAGCTTTCTGAAAAACCAAAGGACGAAGCAGTTGGAGCAACAAGCGTCTGGCGCTCAGCGGCAGGTGTAACACCCGGGAACAAGGATTCTGTGCCAAGCCGATACTGGTTGATAAGTTCCTCGGACGGTCCTTCACGCATCGCGGCCCTTTGCTCGTCAGAAAGCACGTCGGGCTTCTCCGACTCCGGGACTTCCATCAAGGAGTCCATAACAAACGGGGCCGCTGCAAGAGGGGCCGTAAGGAGATACGGATTGCGAGCAAGGAAGCTGGGCTGGTTTGCAAGCGCGGCTTTTTCTGCCGCGGCTGCCGCGTTCTTGCCTAGACTCTCTAGCGCCATAGCGTCTTGATAAGTCTTAGGCTGACCGTATTGTTCAACAAACTTTGCTTTTGCCGCGCTAGAAGCAGCTTCTCCGGCTTTGACAACGCTCGGAGACGCTGCGGTCAAGCTTTCTTTCCCGGTAATAAAGGTCTCTACGGGGCTTTCAAAAGCTTCAGTTACCGACCTAAGGGTCTCAGGAAAGCGTTCTTCAAAGAAATTGGTGGTTTTGGGAGGGCTGTAAGTATTTCCAAAGTCAACACCTTCAAAGTCAGCCCCCAGCCCACCGGGGGTTAAGTCTGTAGTCGGCACGGGCGTAGAAGCGCCGACGCCAAAAGGCTGCCCGTCCACGGTCCCACCTTCGACACGGAAGCCGCCGCCGCCCATGTCGCTCATGGTGTCTACCTTAACGCGACCAAAATCTACGTCGCCGCCAGACACCCGTATTGGAGCAAGGTTTTCTGAAGGAGCGGGAGTCGTAGTGTCGATACCCATTCCAGCGCCAGTGCCAGAAGTCGCCGCGTCGGTGATGCCGAAAAACTCTCCGGTTTTTGACAGGTCTTCGCTGAGAGACGTGCCGGGCTTCATGCCGATTGCGCGGCCAAACGCGCTGTTGCTAATCGTGGGTGCCAGAAGTTTGCCCGCTGCGGCACCACCGCCCCCAAAGGCTGCGCCCTTCAAAATGTCGCCAGCGTCGCCTCCGGCGGCTGCCGCTTGTGCCGCACCTCCAAGAGCGCCCGCCGCAACTTCGCCGATTTGACCGCCCAAATAACCCGTAGCGCCGCCAATAGCCGCACTAAGCAAAGCGTCTTTAAAGCCGCCACCACCAACTAAGGTTCCGATACCGCTTGAAATCGCCGCAGCAAGGGGAAGCCCTACCCCCGTGCTTGCAAGAAGCGCCGTGCCTGCAACTTTGATAAGTGTGGGGGCGGCCTTCTTTACAACCTTAGCGACGCTCTTAACGGCAGACTTTACCGCCCGGAAAACCTTTTTGAAGAAAAACTCTGGCGACCCCGTTACTGGGTTGATGGAGTTGTCTATGCTGCCAACAATATACCGTTCCGGGTCTTCAACGCCCATGTCCCGCAAGTGACCAAGGATAGACTCCTTGAGTTCCGGCATCTTGTCGAGAAGGGGCTTCGGTACAATTAGTTCACCTGTCTCAACGTGTGCTAGGGTGTCGTCTCCAAACCGGCCCAGCTTCTCCATGCGCTCACGAATAGCGCCGAGGTCCGCGATTCCCCCCGCGTCGCCAACGGACTTCTCGTACTCATAGATGTCGTTTTCATCAAGAGCTAGACTTTGGAGGCCCGAAGACTGATATGCTGGATTAGCTGACATGTCTTTTTCTCATGCTTCGCCGCTAATAGCTTGCGGCATTGTCACACATATTACCGCATCCTTTCTCTCCTTGCCAGTCCAAGGATTGCCGCATTCCGGGCAGTTTCCGTCAGGATACGAAGCCTTTTCATCAACCGTATCTACGACGTTATCGCAGGAGGCGCACTTAATTGTTTCGGTGCTAGTGGACGGAAGCCACCGACCACCGTCAGGCATAACAATAATACTCATGGGGTTAACACCGTAACAGAACCAACAGAAGCCGTTCCAGCGACGCCAGCCGGGTGAGGGTTGAATGCGCGGGTAATCTTGACAAAACCGTCAGATTGAAAGAGGCCGCCTACCTCCAACCCGCTGTCGTTGTCGGGTAAGTTCGTCATCACGAAGGTCGTTGCACGGCCCTCGCCCGGCTGTTGCGTCTGGTCTACAAAAACACCGAAAGCGCGTATAACGTCCGCGAAATACGTCTGTCGGTACTCTGTTGGCGGAATTGCAAATTGCGGCGGGACAAGAGAGCGGCCTGTCATCGCCTGCCGTCCTGTCGTATATCAACACGAGGCGACCCTAACCGCCACGTTACGCCTTGGTTGGCGGACTCTATCCTAAGACCTAAGCCACGCCCGCGTATACGAACATGGTTTTGCGTTTCGTCTGCCGTGACCGTTGACGCGTAATTCTGAGTAAAGCCGGTCCCCGGAAAGTCCTCGGCCTTCAAAGTAAACGTAACCTCTTTAGAGGCCGTGTCCGGCGTCGTAAGAAAACTGATGTCGGGCACAAGGCGGCGAATAAACCCGAACTTTTCACCGTCAGATATGTCTATGGGGCTGGACTCTATGTGCGCCGCTAAAGCGGAGCCGTCGTCATCTGCGCCAATCTCATGGTTAAACAGATACTGACTGTTTGAGCTAGCAGCAATCGGGTTGGACTTCAAACCGCGGTCTAGCCACGCTGACCGTTGCAGGTTGCCGAAGTACCAGACTTTTTCGTCATAGTTGTAGATGACGTACTTGTCGTTGTTCTCTGATCCGGCGGAAGAATAGAACCAGATAACTTCTCCAAACTCTGAGTTTACCCCCGCAAAAACCTTGTCCGACTGCGTTTCGTTAAAGTCGTCAAACACGGTGTCCCGAACAGTGCAGGGAAGATCCTGCACCTGCCCGTCGTAAACATAGAACCTGTTTTTGCCCATCCAAAATACGGAGTCATTTACCGCAACGGCGGAGTTGGCTCCCATTATAGTGGTGTTAGCGGCAAGCTGGTTGATACCAAAAGTAAACGGCGGACCTATAAACTGCATAGAGTGAGTGGACGCGTCGGTAAAGACTACAATCTCGCGACGTGTCTCAACCGCTTGAACTATCTCAGAGCCCGACCCTACGACCAGATCTCCCGCAGTGTTTGTGGCAGTAGGCTCCCACGTTGTCGCGCTTTCTTGGTCTGAAAACCGTACTAAAAGCTTGTCCTGATCCGCACCTCCCAGTGCGTTACAGCCAAAAGCAATGACGTGCCGGTCTCTGTCGGAAACAATAATCTGCCTAGCTACGGTGGGCGCGTTTGCGTCTAGCGTGGTTATATCCACCGCTCTTGCGCCTGTGCCTAGAGTTTTGTCCCAATAATAAATTCTAGAGTCTCTAAGATTTATAATGAGATCTTCGCCAAAATTATCTTGGCTCCATACTCGAAGGGATTCGCCCCCTGCGGTCGTTGTCGCTGCCGAGCCCCACGTACCGCGTCCCCAAGTCCCTGCGCCCCAGCCGGTTCCGGGAACCACCGCGTTAGTCCCGACGTTTATCTGATACTTGGAAGTTACCGAACCCCCGCCGTTACCGGTGTCAGACGAGTTTGCAGTCGCCGTCGCCGTAATCGTATAGGTGTCTGTGCTTGGAACGGTCTGTATTTCATATTCTTGGTTCAGCACCGCCGCCGTTATATTACCCCCAAGAGAAGCAGCGCCACTGAAAGTAACAAAGTCGCCGACGATTGATCCATGACCAGCGTCCGTAACGGTTATAGTGGCAGATCCGTTTGACGCTGAAAACGTAGTGGAGTTTGTCGTAGTTTTTCTGAGCGGAGTTACATCAAAAAAAGTTTCGCCTTCTTCGATGTAAAACTTGACGTTTGTTCCTACGCCTAAATACCTAGAGTTGTCGATAGCCCGCCAAGCATGAAGAGACCGGCAGGTGCCTAAGATTGTATTTTGAGAGTACTTTTCCCAGCCCCCAATTTTTTCAGGAAAACCAAAACGAAAGCGAACCTTGTCGCAGTCGTTCCAGCCCCCCTCGTTGGTGTAAGCCGTAACCTCAGTATTAATACCGGGCTTAAACTGAAGTTTATTTAAAGGCATTCTCTAACTCTTCACTGCGAACCTCGACGGTGGTTCCCACAAACACCTCGTTAGTGCAAAAACCAGAACCGTCAGGACTGAAAAACAAGGTAAAGGTTTCTGCCCCCACAAAAAAGTACAAAACCTGACCTACCGCGTTTACTCCTACAAAATTAAGTTTTTCCCCTTGCGCCGCAGTAGCGCGTTTTACAGCGTCTAAAGAGGGCAAGCATATCATCTGAGCCGCAGCGGGTTTTAGCGGCGACCAAACCAAAGCTAATGCTAAAAGCAAAAGAAAAGGTTTAGCCATTGCCTACACCGTTACTTTTTCTGAGAGGGGCGAGTCACCTCCCAGACCTTTTCCACCACCGCTTTAGGCGTCTTGACCATCTTTTCCATAACGGACTGAACTTCCGCGCCGCTTGAAGGGTCCGGGTCAATGCCAAAGCGCTTTTTCATGTCTAGGCGCAAAGCGGGGTCGTTCATGGTATCCATGAACGCTTTTCGAACTACCGCCACTTGAGAAGGACTTAAAACAGGAGACGCCAAAACAGGCCTAGTTAGCCGATCAACCCCGAAGACAAAATCCGCCATGGCCCGCTGCTCTTTTGTTTTCAAGAGGGAGTACAGAGACGTAGCTTTGTTAAAAAACTTGGACTTACGGAAAGCGTCTATTTGAACGACAGGGTTCAGGTTACCCTTTTTCCAATCGTCAAGAAAACTGGTTCGAATGGACGACTCATAAAATCCACAAGCGCCATGTATTTCACCACGCCGCATGGCATTGAGCGCCCTTCGGGTGCCTCTGTAGCCCTGTATGACTTTTACATTCACGCCAAACACGTTTTTAAAAAACAGCGGATAAATAGACATGGTGGTGCTGGGGTGCGCTGAACCAAAAATAACGGGATGCTTAACTTTTTGTAAGTCTTCTAAAGTAGCAATTCCTCGGCCCGCGCCTTTCCAAACGGCACAAGAGTTTACGTCAGAGTACATGTTTCCGACGTAGTTAAATTCCAGAGGCGAAAACCTCATTTTTCTTTTGCCAAAAACAGCGGCCTGCATGATGTTCGACATAAAAAATCCGACATCATATGGCGAAGTGCCCGCCTGTTTATACAAAAAGCCAAGAAGCTTAGCGCTGCCTGAGCCTTGTTTATTTCGAACTACGACACTGGGATTTCCGGGAAGATGCTTTGAATAGTGCTGAGCAAAAACTCTAGCACTGGCGTCGTACCCTCCTCCTGCGCTAAACCCTACCCAAACAGTTGTTTCGGCTTTTGCCGGAAACAATGTCGCCAAGCTCAAAAGCCCGAACAAGCCTACGCAAAAACTAACTTTTTTCATTTTTAACCCTTCGTTAAGTAATGTAACCATCAAGAAGCTCAAGCATGGCAACGACTCTTGCCGAATACGGGTCAAAAGATGCCGGATCTGCCTCGTCTTCATTTCCAAAATGCTTAGCTAAAGAGGCTATTTGTTGGTCTTTTTCTCTACCCGTCAAGTCTGTGCGATACTGCAAAATGTCCGTTTCTAAGCATTCCGGGCAAATATGTCCGCCTTCACGCGGGTGATACTCGTCACAGGGAGTTTCATATAAATCCCTTAAACCCGAAGGAAGGAACTCTAGCTGCTCAAATCGGCCCGACATGTTTAACATAAGAGGCCGCCAGACCTCCCTCATCCATTGCGCGGGATCAGAGGGGTTCATAAAATCAATCGGCGTATTTAACTCGCGTTGACCCGAACAATAACCGTCCACCCCGTTATTAAACAACTTCTCTCGCCAAGAACTCAGGCGAACCGTGATGAGATCATGGTTGCCCATTTCTAGGGCATATCCCCGCACAATCGCATCCGGAGCAATTCGCTCTATAATCTCAGACTGCCTCTGCCATCTAGGCATTAGCTTCCCAAAATTAAATAGCGCGTGGTCTTCAAAGCCAATTCGTTGACTATAAAACTCGTCTTCGCCGGACGGCAGGTTCTCCTCTTCCCAAAAAGTGAAGTCTCGGACATTAGACTTCAACCAAGCAACCATGCTGCGGGCTCCTGAAGCCTTTCTATCCTGAGCCTCAAAAGGCTCTACGTGTCGGTAAGCATGAATATCATGCTCCGTTTCGTTGAGATAACGGTACAAAGAGTACGCAGAGTTTATTCCCCCGGAAAAGGGTATCAAAACTTTTGCCATGGTCTATGCCGTCTGTCCTTGAACAGTTCCTTGGTTGGTAACCGTAACGGTTCTGCCGTTTTTACGAACAGCAAAACCCGCCGCACCGCCGGGGCCGCCGGGGCCAGCGGGGTTGGTAACCGGGCAGGCCATGCCGCCCAAAGACCCGGGGTTGCCGGAACTGCCTGCCTGCCCAAATCCACCTTGGGCCCCGGGGCTGCCGTTACCCATAAATTGTCCCCCCATTCCGCAACTTTGGCCGCCCTTTCCGTCATCTATGATTCCTTGTCGAGCGCCAGCGGAGCCGCCGCCGCCGCCGCCGCCGCCGCCGCCGCGAACCGTTCCCTGAGACCCAACAGTCACCGCATAGGTTCCTGTTGCGGGAGTGTTTGTGTTAAAGTGAATAGCGTCGCCACCCACGGAACCTGTTTGACCGGGGCTCATCACGCTACCTGAGGCTCCGGTGTACCCTGTCACCGTTCCATTTACGGTAATCGTCAGAGGAGACGCCGCGTTGATGGCCCCTGTTTGAAGGGCAGGGTTAGTCATGGTAGCAGTTACTTCTACGCCAGAATTTACCGTAACAAAAATAGGCGTGTCGTCAGAACCCGCGCTATAGCCGTTCTGGGCTGCCACGGTAGCAATGTTATAGTTTGAAGTATTACCCGATATAGTGAGGTTGAGGTCTAGCTTCTGATGCCCACCTTGGACTATCGGCATTAATTCTCCGGTTCCCATTACGCATCTCCTTTATTGTAGCGCTTTCACGGTCAGAAGTGAGAAGGTGGAGGAACCGTCATTTACTCTTGTGATATAAAAGAAGAACTCATGTCCGTCGGTAGTCGTAATAGTGTCGCCATCAACTAAAGTGTATCCGGAGGTTGTAACCGTTCCGGCGGAGGCGTTATTCTTGTACAAGATAACCATCGTGCAGTTTTTTGAGGGCACCGCTAAAGTGTGAGCGCCTCCGTTGACCGCTTGCTGAAAGTTTCCGTCGTCCACATCAGGAGTGTATGTCCCGGAGCTTTTTGTTCCCGCATCGTGAATGGCAGCGCTAAACCCTGCGGTCAATTCGTCGGCGGTATCGGCTTTTAGGGTATCGGCGTCGAACGCTTGAACATCACTTCCAATCGCCACACCCATTGAAGCTCTGGCGGTTGCGCCAGACTCAGCAACGAAGTTTGTGCCATCGCCTACAATAAAGTTACCGTTGGTTACAGCAAGACCTGCAACATCAGCCAACTGTGCGTCGAACGCCTGAACGTCGCTTCCAATAGCTAGCCCGAGGTTTGTACGAGCCGCGGATGCCGTGGAGGCCCCAGTTCCACCGTCTGCGACCGCAAGGTCAGTAATACCGGTTATCGTGCCACCTGTTATTGACACGGAATCGAACAAATCTGAAACGGCTGCGCCGGATCCCGCTCCGTCAGCGTAAATAATCTTTGTAGCCCCGTTTGGCACCGTCGCATTGGACCCCGTGCCTTGGCTAAAGACCGCGCTTTGGCCGCTGCCGTTTCGAACAAAATAAAGCTTGTCCGCGTCATTGGGAGTGATCGTAATAGTGTTTGTTCCCGTCGGAGAACCTCCCAAGACCAAGACCTTAAACATACCGTCCGAAAGAGTGCCGTCGGTGGTCGCAAGGGTATGGCTTGTTCCGCTAAGCGTGATTGCCCCTACACCGTTGAGCGTCCGGTCAACAATGTCAAAATTGAGGTTTGTGGTGTCGCCCCACGTACCGGACTGGTCACCAGTAGCCGGTTTTTCTATGCCGGTATTTGCTGTATAACTAGATACCATTCTTCTATCCTCTTACGCGGCCAATTCTTCCCACGTAGCTGTCTGATCCGGTGTTATAGCGCTATAAGAAGCTGTCTGATCCGGTGCTATTATACTCCAAACAGTTACAATTCCAACAGCGCTTGTTGCTTCGTTACCCGTTAGTGAAATAAGGGCGGTTCCGGTAGCGGTTACAGTTCCTACGCCGCCAGTCGCAGATATCCCTGTTTCGGGAACTTCCGCGTTACCGGTAGCGGTAGCCGTTCCAAGTCCGCTCGTCCCGGCAACCCCCGTGACATCCACGGTTCTGCCAAAGACAACAAGGGGACTACCTACGCCGCCTGTTCCGGCAACCCCTGAGACAGATACGGTAAAGTCAAAGTTTATGGTGGGGCTGCCTACCGCGCCCGTGCCCGCAGAGCCGGTAGCTGCCACAACAAAATCAGTTGTGACAGTTTCATCGCCAACCGCAGTGGTCGCGGAGAGCCCGCTTAGAAGTACGGTGTTTGCGTCGCCCCAAGGACCGGATCCCCATGTTCCGCGGCCCCAGCCCTGTAAAGCTTCCGTCGCCACCACGGTTTCATCGCCAACCGCGGTGGTTCCCGCTACCCCAGAAACACTGGTTACAAACTGTGTGGCAACAGTTGCACTGCCAACCGCAGTGGTTCCCGCTACCCCAGAAACAGAAATTAACTGATCGGTAACAACAGTCTCATTACCGACCGCAGCGGTCCCCTCTACCCCGCTAACAACTACGGGGGAGGGTTGGCCCCACGGGCCCTCTCCCCAGCCTGCCCGACCCCAACCTGCAAGTGCAGACATGTCGGGTCTGCCGCTAGGCTATACGAATAATGGCGTCAGTAGCGTTCGCCGTAGGAAACTGAATCGTAAAGTCTCCGGCAGAAGAGCTTTTATCTCCGCCAAAAGCCAAAATGAGGACGGAAGGGTCGCCCGTGGCAGTTTCGTTAAAAATCATAGCCCCGTTTGCGGTGATGGTGGCAGAGCTAAACGTAAGATCAGAAAAATCACCAATCGCCGTCGTTCCACTTGTCGTCGGGGTAACCGAAGTCAAAGTGCCACCTTTCGCCGTGTAGCCCGTTCCGCTTACCTCGTTTGAGGTCGTATATGCGGTGGTTCCCGCGCCTAAAGATGCCGAGCTAGTGTAAAGCGCCAGCTTAAAGGTGTTTCCGGTAGACGCCGTAAAATCATGCACACCTTTCAAAATCTCCGCCTTGAAAGACGTACACATTGCCTGTGAGATTGCCATCTCAAAGTCTCCTTATTAACTCAGCCAGTTCAGGGTGGCCTGCATCGTTCAAAGCGTTAAAAACTGTCGTCCTGTCACTATTTATAGCCTCCCGCATATAAAAACTCAATATCTTCTCTAGCTGCTCCTTAAAAGCAAAGGCTTGGTCTCTTATAACAGGAGGCGCGTCCATGGAAACACGCATGATCTTGTCAGCGCACCGAGAGGCTACTTCCTCCGGAGTGTGGCCCCTGAATTGCGTGGTATGAACAGACACTTTGTAGTCCGGTGCAATATCCAGATTAGCTTGGAACATTACGTTCTTTCCCTAGTAGGCAGGCCTTTACGGTATGCGTCGTTGTTTTCCCTTGCTTCAGCAAGGTCTTTGAGGCGCATGAGGGCTTCTTCAAACCGCTTTTCATACATGGCAAGAACGTCCTGCTCTCCCTTCATGTATATGTAGGCCTCGACAAGAGAGCCAAAAAGCATCGCGTTGGGGGCGTTGACGCTCAAGAACGTCGTCCCCGAATCTGCCCCGTCTGTCAAACTTGCGGGGCGATAATAATAATGAAGCTCCACCGAGTATCCCGAATCGGGCGTTGGGGCTATCAAAAAGTTTGAGTCGTCAAACAGTGCGTAAAACTCAGGCTCCCCAGTCGAAGACTGGTTGGGCCAATACTCCTGCAAGAAATTCACATCCTTTTGCAAAAGGAATTTTTTCGAACTAGAGACTTCAATAGATAACGAAAACGACGCTAAAAAGTCCGTCGGTGCCTGCAAAAACCGATTTGATGCGGTCATGGACGCCGTTACGTTTTTTCTAAAGTTTTCAAGATCAACGAGCTTAAAAATACGTTCTTCTGCCGCCCGGATAAAGACGGGCAGGTTTGTTACAAAACTCGTCTCTGTGTTTTCCGCAAAATCTTGTATTGCTGTTTTTAACTGTGCATATGTAAAACTCATGCCGTCACCACCGTCACTATGCCGACGGAAGCCACCGCCTTAGTGTCCCTGAGCCCCTGCGGAAAAGAAGTGCCCCCGACAAAAACAGTTTGAGGTTCAACGCGGTCTGGGCGCGGATTATACAAAGCCTCTGCATCAGCCACTTCTTTAAAAGGGCCTAGTTGAGGATGCTTAGGCTCATACTCGTCTTTGCCGACAAGCAAGCCCGTCCACTCTCTCCGCATGTCCTGATACCGATACCGGAACCCCGAGCGGTCTGATATGGCGTAAGAGTCTTTTCCGGTCGCAAACCTCGCCATAACTACCTACCGAAATAGTTATGGCTTGGAGATATTTGAAGAGACGACCGGTCTCGGTCTTCCTGCATCGCCCTCTGCATCTCCTCTTCGTACACCGCCTTCAAAAGGTTTGTTCTATCCGGAGAAAACTTGATGGAGAGGTAATAAGAAAGACCCGCAGAAACGCACGGATAAAACCTAAAAGGTACATCTAAAGTGTTGGTCTGCGTGTCCGCGTCGTCCAACCGGGTTAGCCTATCAAAAACCAGTTCATACGAAGAACTGGAGTCGGGTGTCGGCCAAAGCCTAACCTGCGGAGTAATCTGCCTATCAACGTAGAACTGCACCGGACGACCGGTTGAGCGCTTACTAGTAAGGCCTAAGTAAGCGTCGCGTCCTATACGAGTAATCTGCAAGTCAGACTGATTGCTAGCACCACTGTTCTGCCGAACCACTGCCGACAAAATGTCTATTGAAGACTGAACATCTTCCAAAGATACGGCAGAAGAAACCGTTGCCGTCGTACCAGACGTGCCACCGGTTATAGTTTCGCTAGCCGAAAAAGTCCCTGACGGCACGTTTATCGCAAGAACCGTCGAAGAGTTGACATTAGTAATTGACGCCGTCGCTGAACTGGTGCCGCCGGTTATAGTTTCCCCGTCCTGAAAACCCGTTGTGCTATTGACCGTCATGGTCAACGTGCCCACCGGGTAATCAGCTACGTCATTAGCGAGCGCTATCGTTTTCTGCTCTATCGTCCACCGGTTGATGCCGCGGTTAGCCCACTCGGCAAACAAAAGGTTTAAAGATCTTTTTGCAGTGCGCAGGTCGTAGCCCGTTCGGGCTTCTAAGCCGCACCGTTCAAAAGCCTCTTCGATATGCTCGTTAACGTCTAGCTCGAAATTCTTGCTAGAGGAAACAGTCACTTAATTACTTTCTTTTTCGAACCATGCCGCCGCCGCGCATCTTCTTAACCATGCCGCCGCCGCGCATCTTCTTGGGGCCTTTTTTAACCATGCCGCCGCCGCGCATCTTGCGAACGGGCTTTTTCTTACGAGGCTTCATCGCCATTTGTCAGTCTCCTGTGTAAAGTTTCTCTTTGGTCGTAAAGCGTTCGGTTTTCCGGAACTTTGAAGGCTTGGTCATAATAACCCTTGTCCTTCAACTGATCCGCGCTGTGCTGAAGCTTTCGGAGCCGTTGAATAAAAATAATAGCATACTTTTCTCCTACAACAGGAGAAAAAGAGCCGTCATCAAGCAACGCGTCTTCATCATCGTCTGGGTGGAAGCCCATCAGCCAAAGATCCTTCTGACCAAAAATACCCTCGGCAATAGCGTCGTTGAGGTCTGAAACAAATTCCTCAAAGACTTGTGGGTCTTTTTTGTACGAAAAGTCTATCAGAAGGATTACGTCAAACGTGTCATCAAATCCGGCCATGGTTTGATAGAGAGGCAAATTGTCGTCTTCAGTCTTAAAAACGTATCCAACCTTATTCTCTTCAAAGGCCTTCTTCGCATACGGACACGCCGGTAGTCCGTTGAAAAACTCACTAGGTTTTTCTAAAGCGTGTCGAGACCATTCTCGCAAATCTTTTTGAACATCAAGCTCAAGGCTCATGTGTACAGTGTCCGTTTTCTTCTGTTTGAAAGAACAGCGCCGCAGCCCTTATTCAGCTTACGATAAGGAGCCCCGACAACTACTCCTCCGTTTTTCGCTTTAGCAACTTTTGCAGCCTTCGTATTGGCGACAACAGTTTTTCCTTTAGAGCCTTCGCGCTTCTTTTTACGCGCTGTAGAAGCTCTTTGGCCTTTTGAAAGACTTTGCGCTTTGCTCCGAGGAAGGCATCTATCGGGATTCTTTTTATCCTTTGAACTTCCGCACGGCCCCGCGATATTACCGCTGCTATCGATCCTAACCCAGTCTTCATCTAACCATTCCTTTAACTTGCCCATTTAACGGCCCTTTCTTTTGCCGCCCTTTGACTTTTTAGCATAGTTGGGGTCTTTGCAATATTTCGATGCTGCCAAATTTGCGTAGGCCGAGGGGTAGGTGTCAAAGGTTCTCTTTGCCCAAGCCTTGCCCTCGGGGCAAATCTTGCTTCCCTTGCTTTTAGAAGAGACTTTTCCGCCTTTTCTAAAATAAGTAAGCTTAGGCTTACGGGGCTTAGGGCCGGTCCGAACTTTCGCCATGCGTCCTCACAATCTTGCGGGATTGAATAAACTGCTCCCACATGGGTTTTATCATCTGGTGATTTTGATCGACTTTAAGAGCCGTTCTTTCGGTCCGCTTATCTACATCTATCAATGTAGATGACTGCCAACCAAGCAAGCCCAAAAAAGCCGTTACAACTCCTGCAACAAGGATGCCTATGATAGTCTTTTCCATCAGCACTTCCAACGACGACGCGCCTGACGAATGCGCGAGTTAGGGTTGTTACGTGTCTTAGCCGAGCTTCTTTTTAGCTGACCAAGAGATCTAGCGCAGTAACTTTTCCGTCGTTTGGCGGCGGCGCTGCCTTTTTTGACTTTACCCGTAACTGCGGTTTTTAGCTTAGATCCGGGATTTGCTTTACGATATGCCTTAACCCCAGCACGAGTCATCCCCGCACCTTTTTTCGTCTTCCGATAATTGGGGTTTTTACCGGCAGTAGTGCGTGGAATTGACTTTTGTCGTTTCTTCGTAGCCATCAGTGAAGTGTCCGGTCTTCAAAAAAAGGCTCTAATGGTTCAGACAGAAGCTCTTCTAAGGCTTGAATAAAGATGTCAACCTGAACCGGAGATTCAAAGCCGGTAAACTTTACAAAAACCTCTGGGGTGGGGGAATCCTCGACAGCAATGTAGTAGCTGCCCGAAAAATTAAACTCCCCCACCCTAAATCCGGCCACCGTAAGCCTCCTTAGTACTCTTTCCGCAAGTACAAAATAACCGTGTATGTATCTGCGGAAGTATGACCTACCGTGGTGAACTTGAGATCTCCAGTCTTGCCGGATCCTGCGTTATTAGTCAGGCCGCCAAAAACGGTGTAATCGTGGTTCCCGCTCTGGTTTTCGCCAAGTTCGATACAGAATTGGTTGGACGTAGCCTCCCAAAGTATCTGTAGCTTCATGCCGATGCACTGCCACCAGATACGCTCAATGACGACACCCGTGCAGGTGTCGCCGTCAGCACTGGTGTTAAGGCCAGAAACGTCTACCTTGGTGACCGCATCTTCGCCCGAGCCGTCCGAGATATTGGTAAACTTCATTACCGCATATTTCGGTCCGTCAGAGAGTGTTTGAGAAGTTACTGCGTCAGCCATTTTCTAGCACCTTATCTGGATTGAGCCGCAAGCAGGTAATCAACGCTCATCGACTTGGTGCCCGTAGCGGAACCTGAAAGTTCCATCGCACCTATGGCAAGGTTTTCATCATCCGGAATATTGTCGGTGTGTGTTGCAACCAAGTTGCGGTTCACAAAAAACTCAACGGATCCGGTGCTTTTTACGTGAAAACCGAGCGTCACATACGTTCCAGAGGAAATGTCAACACCTGAGTCCGTTGTCGTAGCCGTGCCGTCTTTTTCGGTGACGCAATCGATGTTGCTGTCTCCGTCATCGATCTGGAAAACAATTCGGTCTGCGGCGGTAAGCATTGCTTCCGGGTTGGTCGCAAAGTTTACGGTAAGTCCGACACACACGTCCATGGCGTCGCCTTCTGCATCCGTCACAAAAAGCTTTGTTTCAAACCAAATATCACGGCCCGAGGATACCGCAAAAATTTCATTGCCTTGAATAGATGCGCCGTCGTTGTCTGTCGTCGCTTGACTACTTAGAACAACAACGCCGTTTTCTACATCCGCGCCGAGTGCGGCAGAGGCGCTAGAATCTTTTACAACGGTCCAGTCGTTGGTGCTGTCAAGAGTAACGCCAGTGAAGTCGTCCATGTACAGGACATAGTCCGGGTTACAGGACATTGGGAGGTTTTCGAACCACTTGCGTGGAGAGTCCTTTCCTGCATAAAGGATAGGACCAGTAAAGTGAACAGCCATTTTGTACTCCTGTCGTGGCTAATGTCGGCACGTTATGCGCCGTCAGGGACAAAGAAAATATAAACCAAAACAAAAGGGGCGGCAATAGCCGCCCCTTCCGTTGTACAAAGAACTTCTGAGCTTATGCAGCGCCAGCCGTTCCAAATACGCAGCGCCAGTCGGAAACACCGAACGAATAACGCTCACGCGCCTTGAAGCGCATGTTACCCGTATCGAAGTCGCCTTCCATGGCGGTTTTCAGCGGCGAACGGTTAAAGAACTTAAAGCCGTTCGGCGCGTCCGTCTTAACAAAGAACGCGTCCGTGTCGGTGAGGAAGTGGTTAACCACCGCACCTTCCGGAAGCATGCCCATGGAACGGACCGCGTTGATGTCGTTATCAGCCGTCCCGCTACGCAGGTTGCTGTTAATGACACGCTCTGCAACGAACTGAAGCTCTTTCGGAATGATGAGCTTCTGTCCACGCACCGCAATCTTCAGACCACGCTCGTCGGTCAGACCCGCGATATCAATCAGCATCTGCTCCAGCGAGGTCTCGTTGAGATCCGACGCCGTAGAAAGCTGGTTGCGCTGGTTGCCCGAAATCGACGGGTGAGCGGAAGAGCAAAGGGCTGCCCCGTCACCAATCGGGTTGGACGTGGAGAAGGCATTGTTAAGAATGCCTGCGGCCTTGATCTGCTTGGTCTGAGCCATCGAACGAGCCAAAGCCTTTGTGTAACGGCTTGCAAGCCGGTCATAAAGGTTGTCTTCGATAGCCTCTTCCGTGATCGAAAAGGCCAGAGCGATTGTCTCGTGCGTGTAACGGGCAGTGTATGTTTCCTGCGCGTCATCGAACGAGATAGCTCCACCCTCGTTTTTCACGGGAGCAGTCGAGAAGCCGCCGAGCATTACCTCTTCTTCGAAGGCGCGGTCCGAGGACTCTTCTTCAAAGATTTCAGCATGCTCGTTCTCGTAACGGTCATATTCAAGACCAAAAAGAGCATTAAGGCCGGGCTCAAGCTCTTTAGCCAGTTGGGCTCTAGAAATAGCCATTAATCAGCCCTCCTTAAATGCCCGTCGAATCGGCGGTGGTTTGAGAATCAAACCGCCGAGTCGGCGAATTAAAGTGAGCGTTCAGGCGCACGATCAACGGGATACCTGCCGCGGTGAAATCGCTGTTGGCTTCATCGTCCATGATGCCAACAATACGAAGCGGAAGGGTCGCCGTCGTAGCAATCGAGCTAACGCTGAGCGCACTATTCGACCGACCGGTATCGTCTGAACCGGTACGAGCCGAGGTTCCGAGAGAAGCGTTCGCGAAAACACCAGCCAGTGCCGTAGCACGGTCAGTGAGGGACGCGTCACTTGCAACCTTAAACAACTGGTTCGGGTTGTCGGCAACCAGCGCTTTGACAGGATGATTCGTGTCAACGCTGACCGAGTTAGAACCGGGCCAGTGATTAAGGAAGGTAGTCTTCTTCGTCACCGAGTCCACGTACTCACACCCCATCATCACGCCAAGCGCCTGAGTGGTTCCACCACTCGTAGCACCAGCTTGATCGATAACGCCAGCCGCAAGCGGAACGACAATCGCCCCGTTGTAAATAGCGTTGGTGTTGTCTGACGCAATTTCATAGGTCGTAAGACCCGTTGAGTTCGCGCCGGAGCCGACTAGACCGATAGGACGAAGACCGTAGGCAGTTTCCTGATTTGCCATTTGGAATTACTCCTAAAGGAGGTGGTTACTCTTTCTTTGAACCACCAAAGGTTACACGAGATTGACGATCAGGTTGATTGATCGTCATCGTTGAATGTGCGTTCTCGCGCATCATATCGTGGTCAACCGCTTGCATCTGATCGAAATTCCGTTTCTGGAAGTATTCGGTTCTTTCTGCAACAGTCTCTTCCGGTATGCGGGCGAGAAGCAAACCACCAACGCCAAAAACGCCTTCGTATTTACCCGAGTCAATAGTCGGCGCTTCAAAATCTGGATACTCTTCCTGACGGACAAGTTCCCAGCCTTCACGCAGCTTAGCGCTGATGTTTTTGCGGTCATCAAAACCACGAACCTCAGACCTAATCCACCTGTGTTTGAAGCCGTCCGGTGCGGGCGGCGCGTCTAGCATGGAGGGTGGAGCCCACGGCTTACGCCTAGCCTTTGAACTCCGGCTGTTGTTGGCGCGAGAAGTCCGGTTAACCGAAGCACCTTTTTCAATCTGTTCTTCGCTCATGTCCTACTCCTTCACGTATTTCGCGTATTCTTCTAGCGGCACACCCAACTTTTTAGCCATCGTAACTTGGGTAGGGGTGAGAGTTACCCGTTTCTTGCTGCGCCCAGACGCGGACCTGTTAACAGAGGCAACCGTCTGAGCGGGTCGTTTACCTCTGGTTCCGTTATCAAACTTATGGGGAAAAGCTTCCGCCATACGTTTATCTAGTTCACTATAGTAATCATCGCTGGCGGGGTCAAACCCCTCGTCTTCGATGAGTTGCTTGTGTATTCCGAAAGCAGCGTACGTCATGGTCTCGTCAGAGCCGAACCATTCTCTTTCAGAAGCCCACGCCTCTGCCTTGGGATCCGGTCGCCGCGGAGCCTGTTGGGGCTGAGCCTGTTGGGGCTGAGCCTGCGAAGCTTCCATCGCCGCTTTCTGAGCCTCGGCGTTCCGCTGAGCCTGCGCGGCACGATCCGCCTGAATGGCAAGAGCAGTAATTTTTCGCTGAGACTCAACGATCTGATTGCTATCGCCAATCTCAATGGCGTTTTTAAGGTCGCTCTCCGCAGCCTGTAGCTCACTTTGAACGCGGCCACTAAACTCATTTACGTAGCCGCTGTCTAAGGCATCTACCCGCTGCTTTAGAGTTTGAGCCTCTGCCTGAACTTGCTGAGCAAACCGAAACGCTTCCTCTTTCTCGCGCTCCGCCTGACGCATCTTCTTGGTAAGCTGGTTAATTCGTTTTTGAGTCGCGTTGTGCGCCTTATCGAATTGATCGTCATCGGCGGCTTCCTCTGACGTATCGCTTACTTCGATGCCGGAAGCCTCGGACGCAGGCTCTTCCACCTCCACCGTAAGCTCTTCGTTTTCGTTTTCGGTCTCTTCGACCATGTCAAGTTGTTCTTCTGCCATAACGGCCTCCTACATGTGTAAAACGTCTTCAGGATCAGAAATCGTGGCTAGCACTTCGTCATCGTTTAAAATGCGAACCTCTCCGCCATCGATCTTGAACCGAGAACCGGCATACCGGGCAAACATCACCCAGTCTTTTTCCTTGCACCACGGACCGTCGAACTTGTCCGGATCTTTGTAGGCCAATGGTCCTACCTTTAAGACGTATCCGACTTGTGTGGCTACCTGATTCTCTTCTACAACCTGATCCGGAAGCAGTATCCCGCCCTCTGTTTTGCCTTTCCCCCGGTAGGGAAGCACAATAAGTCTCCAACCTGTTGGAGTCGGAATCCGCTCTAAAAGAGACTTAGATATGAGATCGGGATCCAGAACACGGTCTTCTGGTTTTACATATGCAGAGGCTATTTTTTCAGCCTCTTCGCCAACCTTTTCAAGGTCAGCAATCGCTGGGCTAGTCATCAACATGCTCCTGTTTTTCTAGCAGGCTCTTGAGTTCCTGTTCAATGAACGCAAGGGCTCTAAGCCAGCCCATGAGTTCGCGATACTGTTCCATGTCTTTGACCTCTCCAAACTCCAGAGTGTCTACGACAACAGAACGCTTTTCTTTTAACAGACGGAGTATTGCCTCTGCAAGAAATATCTCATTCATTCCTATAATTATCCGTTTTTAGAAGATATACGAGCGTGAGCCTTGCTCATTGCCCGATTGCCAAACCAAAAAGCGATAATCGCGGAGAAGATTGCTTGCGTTTCGTCGTCCCACGCCGACTCAACGGCGGTGACCCAGTCAATGTTTTGGTTTTCTATCATGGCGTAAATCATCACGCCTTTGACTGACGCAAACGCTATGAAGAAAAGGTAAGTAAGAATAGGGCGCACACTGCCGCGCAGAGCGTTGACAAATCCCCCAGCGTCGATAGATCGATCATGTTCGTAAAGTCCCTTGGTTTCTTCTATTTCGGCCTGAGCATCTAGCTCTTTGACCTTGAGTTCAGAAAGCTGTGCAGCGTATTTAGCTTTCGCCTCCAGCATTGCCAACTCTTGTTTGTTGGCTTGTTGCTGTTTGAAGTAGCCTAGAACCTCCGGCACGATGGACGTGCCGAAGCCGAGCAGAGTTCCGAGTAAGCTAATCATTCTCGCCTCCAAAAGATGCGAGGTTATACGACATACTGAATCGTAAAGCTAGTCTTCTAGTGCAGGGACTATATGAACTTCATTAGCGGCTTGATCCACGTATGCCGTTCGCACCCCCATGCTTTTTTGAAGCTTGCTTCTTACGCGATGGATGCGGTCTTTGTTTTTTCTGCCCGGGTTTATTCGTTTGGCCTCTTTTTTCGCATCAAACAAATATGCTTTTCCTGCGGCGTCTATAGCAACAACATCGACCGGTGAATGCGGCGAGAGGGGCGTGAAGACGTAAAAGCCCCTCTCCGTCAGAAAGTTCATCAGGTAAAGTTCGCAAGAAAGACCGTCCTTGTGCCGGGGGTCCAACGGTCACTTCTTTTTAGCTATGAACGCTGCCGCCCCGAAGTACGCACTGACCACCCCAGCCATGCCTATGTAAAAAAGACTAAAAAGATCCGCCAAAGCTTTTATCCGAGAGTCCGGAAAGATTGGCAAAAACACCAGCGCTGTAAACACCAGCATGGCAATCAAAGCAATCCACGCCATCTGCCGCTGCGAATCCTGCTTATCTATGTTGCTGGCAGCGTTAGCCGCGGCAACCTCCTGTTCAGACAGAACACCGTCGCCGTCGGTGTCTATCTTACGCTTCGCGGGTGCCATTTAGCAGGACAGATAGCTGCCGCCTCGCTTCGCTGCGCCCATGCCGCGAACCGTGGCTTTTTTCATGGATGTCGGAACCTTCACGTCCTGACTTTTGCCATAAGGAATACGACCCTGACCTTGAATGTCGGCGTACTCTACAGCTTTCGGGGCAGCGCCCGGCTTGTTCGTTACGATTTTTACGGCAGCCATTACTGTCTCCTGTTTTGGCGTTGTTTAAGAATTTCACGTTCCATAGCGGAATTGATTCGAGCCGCAGTCTGCGCTTCTTGGCTCTGAAGCCTCTGGTTGAATTGCTGGTTCCGCATCTCCATGCCCGCCTGTTCGAGGTCGAGCTTGGCCTTGTCGAGAGCGGCGTCGTTCTGTTCTGATTGAGCCCGAATCTGTAGCTCCTGCTCCTTGAGTTGAACAAGCGGATCTGGGCCCTGACCTTCGGACGCAACCTGTTGGCTAAGTTGTTTCAACGCCTGCATGCCCTGCGCGATAAGCTGGGCCGTCAACGCTTCCACTTGCAGCATTTGTTCTTCGCTCAAGGGTTGACCCTGTTGCGCGTTCACCTGTTGCAGGTACTGCACCATTGCCTGCTCCGACGCCTCTATCTTCACATGCTCCATGATATGCTTTTGAAGAGTTACTGCGATAGTCGGAGCAGCGGCAACCATCGGTGTCGATCCGAACACCATGTGCGCCATGATATGCGCCTGATGGTCCTGACCCTCGAACGCTTTGAGAGGCATCATGTCCAGCGAGTTGATGTTTTCTTGCGCCGGGTCTATCGGCATCTGCTCGTCTTCCGGAATGCGTCTAAGGATCTTATCTGTATCCTTCACGCCAAGCGCGTCGTACATGTCCCGAAGAACTTCGTACATGTTGTGCATTTCGGGAGCGGCCTGAGCAAGCTGAAGCTTGGTCTGGGCCAAAGCAATACGCTGCGCCTGACTGAACACGTTCGGATCAGATACCGGAAGAACGTCTACGCGCTCATCAAAGTCACTTGCCATGATGGTCGAGTCTTCGCCCTCAACCGCAAACGGGTAACGCTGCGGAAGGTAGTCGGACATGACGCGGGCAAGTATCTTGAACTCCTGCCGCATGGCGTAGTGCAGCCTCTTGTGGACTGCCGACATGACGCGGGAGCCCTGCTCCAAAAGTGCAATGGTTGTTCCGACCGCAGCTTGCTGATTGCCATCACCGACCTTCATGTCTGTAATGGTTGCAAACCGACGACCGGCGTCTACGACAAAGCCCAGCAACTGAAACAGTGTTGTGTCTGGTCCCTTGAAGGGCAGCGGCATAAGACTGTCGGAAAGTCGGCCACCGGGCGCGTCAACGTCACGAAACTCACCGGGCTGGAGCGGGTCGTCATCGTCCCTGATCCTCATACCGCGGGCCTTGAAACCAGCGGGAAGATTAGAGAGAGTACCAGCATCGATAAGCTGGCGGAGCGCCGCGGTGGCCGTTCTTGACAGTCCCCCTATGGTGTGGATTAAACCAAGACCATAGAAGCCGAAGCCGGGAAGAAACTTGTAATGAACGAAGTACTGAATTTTCTGACGGAGTTCGTCGTTCTCACGGTAGTTGCGACGGATGGAGAGGATTTGACCATTGTCTATGGAGATCGTGACGACGTAAGGGACTTTAATTCCCGTGGCTTCGCCGTCGTCGTCAAGATCCTCGTAGCCTTCTAGGTCCAGATCAACATGACACTCTAGGATGGTGCAGTCGTAATCGTTGTTTGATGGCGACATGCCATCGATACGATTAACCTCGTCCTGTACGCTGTTATCCTCCGGCTGTCCCGGAATAACTGGAATGTCTCTGTAGAAGCCCGCGACCTGCAACTTACGCAAATCGTTGAGGGGCATCTTTACGACTTGGCTGATGTTGGGACACGTCTGCAAGTCCGAAGTGTCGTACGGAACAACAAGGTTCTCCGCAGGCACAAAACGGCTTACCGCTCGTCCCAGCATCTCGTCGTAATAAACTTTCTTGAACGTCGATCCAGCCAGCGGCAGATAGAACAGCATCTGGTCTAGTTCCGGCGTGTACTCCTCCATCACGTTCGTGATGTAGTAATTCATAAACTGCTCGACACGATGCGCCTGACGCACCGTCTCGCCGCTCTCTCGTCCTACGACTGCGGACCGGACCGGTCCCCTTGCCGGGAGAAGCTCGTTAAAAGCTTGCGCCTGAAACTGTGTAGCCGCCTCCGCCAGTAACGGGTGCGTAACCCCGGTCGCACCGCGAAACGGCTGGGTTCGCTCCTCATATGAGAACCCCAGAAGTTCCAAACCATCAGCATAAGCATCTTCCCACTCCTGCCTACCGGCGCGGTTGCCTTCGTACTCGTCAAGCAGATTTCCGGACAACGCGCCAAGCTCTGAGTCCGACATGCCTTCGGCAAGATTGCCATAGAAGTCACCCAAGTCCATCTTGTCGTCCTGCGGGTCGAAGTCTACGACGGTGTTTTCGCCCTCTTCGTAGATTTCAATGTCCTCGGGTATCTCTTCCGAAACCATCTCCATCACGTCGTTGTCCATCGAACCCGGAAGCTCGACTTCTATCTCGGCGGCGAGGTCTTCTTCGTCTAGTTGCGACGGAACATTGGTGTCCATAAGACCGGCCACGGGCCGCGGTTCTCTTGCCATGCTTCACGTACCTTTTGTAATTGCTTAATACTAGACGTGTTTTGTTAAAATAACACCCTTTTTCGGGGCCCTACTTTTTCAAGAGCGGATTGTCAAGCGCTTGTTGTAGCACTTTTCTGATTCGACTTTCCAGTGCGTCAAGTTTCGTGTCAATCGAACTGATCTTCGTGTCAAACCTTTCCTGCGCCGAAGCTATTATGTCACGGATTGTCTTTTCCGACTGACGCAAGGCTTTTCGCGTCTCTTGGTCCAAGGATCTGGACCGCTTGTCAACGTCGGACATGCTGGTGTGCAGTTCAGAAGCCTCGGTCCGGGTGTCAACCCGAACATCTCGCACAATCTCGTGCATTTCGTTGACGCGTTCCTTGAGAGCGGCCATTTCGTCTCGAAACAGTACTATTTCGTCGTTTATTTTGGTCTCAATCACCAAAAGCCGTTTATCAAAGCCAGAAAGGTCAGGTGCCTTGTACTTTTGTATCTGGGCTTTCATGTCCTCATAGTCTTTGTAGACCTCAAAAGCCCCGTATAAGCCGCCGATTAGCGTCGAAAGCCCCAAAGCCACGGCTACCATGCGCCCACCGCGGAATTTCACGCCTGCAAACTCTACTTCTGCCATTATTTACTCCACTGAAGCCGCACGAGAGCCTCGTGGGCCGCGTTAGATGCGCCAAAAACAACGTAGTCCTGCGCCGGATTGGACATCGGTGGCCCGTCCGGCACGGTTGCGCCCGTAAAAAACCCCTGAGTGTCGGGTATTTGAGCCCCTGTTATTAGTTTTGGCGAAATCATCCCCATCGCGACGATTGTGGTTGTTTGAGATGCAGCCGAATATCGTTGAGACGGCGCTATTTTTGCGACCGCTTTCTCCGCAGCCTCCTTCCGACGTTCTTGCTGCGTCTCTGGCTCGGCCTGTTCCTGCTCTTCGGGTTCCGGTTCCGGCTCTTGCTCCGGTTCTGGCTGAGATTCCGGTTCTGGCTCCTGAGTTTCAGGTTCAACCGGCTCCGGCTGGTCCTGCTCTTCGGATTCCTCCGGCTCTTGCTCTTGTGGTTCAGGCTCCGGTTCGGGTTCGGGCTCCATTTCAGCCTCAATTCGTGCCTCGGCCATCTGCTCCTCTTGCTGTTCCGGTTCAGGCGCGGAATCAACCGGCGCTATTTCGACAGGTTCGATGGCCTCAACCACTGGCTCAGGAGCAGAAGGGCCGAGGTCCGCGGCAACCGGTTCGGGTGCCACGTCTAATTCTATCTGCGGTATGTCTTCCACGAGTTCCGGTGGAGGCTCCGCGGCCAACGCATCGTTGAACGCTATCTGGTCCAGTATCTGTTGCTCGACCACCGTCTGAAACAGGAGACTGACGCTCGGATCCGAAAACTTCGGACCAAACGCGCCGCTGTGAAAGCCAGCGTCGATTCCAAAAAGTTCCAACTGACCAGTCAGCGACGTGTAGTCGTTCTCCAGTATCTGGTCAGAAAACGTAAACTCCCGCGTTCCGCTAAAGTCCAGTTCGACCTGATGCTCAAACTTCTCGACAATGGAGCTACTCTCCAGAAAAGAAAGGGTTACCCTGAAGATGTCGCGGCAGTCGCTCCGCTGCGTCAGGCTTGTGCAAGTAGAGAGCGTTGCGTTTGACGGGTGGGATGTCACGTCAATCGACGTGTTCGCCGTAAACCCCGCCTGTACCTCTGCTTCGGTCAGCGGCACATCAAAGTTGCTGGTGTACGTCGTCCCACCGTTCGACGCATTGCCCGTGCAAAACTCGCCAGTGCCGCAGCCTCGCTGGCTGGCCGTAGCTGTCCCACCCGTCACCGTAAACTCCGACATAGACGGCACCAGATTGCCTGTCGTTTCCTGACAAAAAGCGGGAGACGAAAGCGCACCGAGGGCAATCATTGCGGCAAGCCAGCGCATCAGTCCGAGTATTCTTCGAAGTCGTCGTTCTCTTCGACAACAGGGGCGGTCTTCTTAACCGACAATGCCGCAGCCTGCTTTGCCGCGACACGAATGAGCGAACCTTCCGGGGACTGCTCCGGGTTTTCGAGCCACGCTTCCTTGGCAGCGTCACCAATCTTGCCCATGTAAGGACACGGCGTCCCGGCCATCCACAAACCGTCAAACACCCGCACTTCCTGACACAAAATAGAAATGCCTGCCACCTTCAGCCCCATTCCAAAAACGCTACGCGCAAGCTTGATACGCTCACAGTTCAGATCGCGGACCGTGGTTCCACCAGAAAAGCCAACGAAACCTGTCTGAACGGCACCGCTCTGTCCTGTCTGGCACACGTCGGAATTGTTCACAACAATGGAAGGGCTCGACGCGGTAGGCGGCGTCTTGTCAATAACTGTCGAGCTACTGACCGTGGCGCTCGTTACAGTGTCCGTGGCCCACGCGCCGGGAGAAAGAACAACCAGTAGCGCAGTCAGAACGAGCCCGCGCCGAAACATCTAACCCTGCTTCATCACGGACTGCATAAATACGCCAAGTCCGTTTGATGGAGATGAAATCTCGTTCGTAGGTCCGCGGGCCATGATCCGGTTTACCTGCGCCATGACCTTCGGGTCAGCCCGCTGCATCAGTGAAGAAAAGTCACCGGGTATGCCCGCCTGTTTCAAGAGCCGTGATCCGAGGGCCGCGGACCGTGGGTCTACGTACGGGACGACTTTGCTGATTGTTACGCTTTCTCCGATACCTACACCACCGCCATCGGCATACCCCAGCCCCTCTTCAGACGGGGCCCCTGCGCCCAAGTCAACCTTTGACTCCTTTTCCTCGGGAAAATCCAGAGCAGATTTAGTTTGAACCGTGCCTCCTCCATAAGTCAGCGCTTTGGGGTTTCCGAGTTGATTTAGTAAGTCAAATCTTTCAGGGACAGGATCGGGATACCTTGTTCCAAACAGTCGCAGCAAGGCAGTGAAGGGACCGAATCGTTCAAACCCCTGTCCTATACCGGTTCTGTCTTCGTAGGGCAGGCTGCTTACTCTGGGTTCGTTTGGCATTTATTTACCTTTAGTAATACGCGTGGACACGTTGACCGGTTTCGGTGTCTTCCCAGTCGTCCGACGGCAACTGAATAAAGTTGCCCTGACGGTAACGCATCAACGCCTGTGTCATGCTATCAACCAAGTCATCATATTCGCCGTTAGGAAAAGCTGCAACTTCTTCTATCATCTCGTCCGCGAACAACTCGTCGGGGGCCCACACCATTCCGGCCTCAAAAAGCGGCGACACGGAATGCACCCGCGTTACCTTGTCCGATCCTTTCGACGGCGTGTAGTTGACAACAGGAATACCGATCTGACGTAGCTCGTGTGTCAGCGGCATACCGCTCGCCTTCGCCTCGACAATTACCGTATCCGGTTCCCAGTAGTTGTACTGGTCGTACGCCTGCTCCTTCAGTTCAGGAAAATCCCACCGACCCTTCTTACTGTCCAACAGGATAAGGTTCGGGGGGCCCCCTTCCTCCGGATAAAAAACACCCCACGTCGTTATCGCAGAGTAGTCCGCCGTCTCGCGTTTACTGAACGCCGTGTCATAACTCTGGATGACGTACTGCAACTGGGGCACCACGTCTTTCTCCCACCGCTTCCACCACTCACGCGGAATAATCGCATTCTCTTCGCCCGTCGGGTTTTGCTGATACTGGGCATTCCACTTCGACGGCGGGATAGATGCGCGGACCGCGGTCAGATCCTCAAGCGACCAGTACTGAGGCCAGCACGGTTCGCCGTTCTCGAATATCGCAGGTAGCTCCACAACCTCCCACTGGTCAGCCAACGGATCTTTAGCCATGGACCGAAGTAACTGCCCGGTCATGTCCTTCTCCGACCACCGGGTCTGGACCAGCACAATCGACCCGCCCGGCTGGAGCCTCTGTCGGGGGCCCCCGGTGTACCACTCCCACGCATCGTCAAAACCACTGTTCGACATCGCCGTCTGTTCCGAGTGCGGGTCGTCAATGACCACGAGATCGCCGCCACGTCCGGCCAAGTTCGATCCAACACCAACGGCGTAGTACATGCCGCCACGGTTCGTGTCCCAGCGACCCGACGCTTTACTGTCCGCAGCCAACGCGACCTCGGGAAAAACCTCCTTGTACTCGTCCGTCTCAATAAGGTTCTTGACCTTACGACCGAAGTTCACGGCAAGCTCTGTCGTATGCGTCGCTTGAATGATCTTCATCCGCGGATCACGTCCCATCATCCACGCAGGGAACAAATAACTTGCGAACTCAGACTTCGTGTGACGCGGGGCCATGTTAATTATTAAACGCTTCAACTCGCCCGTTGCTACACGCTCAAACTTCTCTGCAATAATCTTGTGATGTCGCCCCGCAATGAAGTCGGGCCACATTGCTCGGACAAAAGTCAAAAAATCATTTTGACATTTTTCGTGCTTCTCAAGCTGCGCTAAACGCAGTTCAAGCTTCAGTCTTTTTGCTTCTGCTTCGGGCGTCATTTGGTTAGGCATCTTACGGGGCCCCTAGAGATGTTTCACGTGAAACATATGGGATGGTTCTTATCCAATCAAGTCATATCAAAATATCACATATCGTATGTCAAAAACATGGTCTTACACCCGTGTCCCCCGGCGGCGCGGGCCGCGCTGGACGGGCGGCGGGCCGGGTGCCGAGACCGGCGGCGGATGACCCGATGCCAGCGGGCCCCGGCGCTTTTTCCGGCGTCCTATCTCGCATGTGCGAACGCGCTGGACCCTGCGGAAATATGGGATTTATCGCTGCCCAGGTCGCGGCGCTGCACAACGGCCCGCGTTCGGCGGTGCAATATGCGGGAAATCCCGTCGCCGCTGGCCGGGGCGGCGGGCGTCGCCAGCGGGCCGGGTGCCGGGTGCCGGGTGCCGGGATCCGCGGCGGCGGGATCGCGGCCCACGGTCCGCGCTGGGCGCTTCCCGGTACGTTTCAGGCAGGGCGCGGGCGGCGGGCCGGGGCAAGCTTAACGCACAAAAAAACCCCGGGGCGTTACCCCCGGGGCGTCGTGTGCGGCGCTGGGCCGCTTTATTCGTCAGGCAGGTGCCGAACGATTTTCCACCAGAACAGCGTGAAGGCGAGCGTGAGACCAATCACGGTCGGCGGGTAGTACAGCCAATCCATTTTAGAATTCCCCCCAACCGGCGGACCGTGCCCACGCGTTATCGGCGGCGGTCAACCGGGCGCGGCGCTCGAGGTCGGCCCGGGCTCGAGGGTCGGCGGCGCAATCGTCGCAAACGGCCTCTTTGCCGTGTACGTCGGTATTGCCGCATTTGGTTTGGACCTCGCGCACGTCGTACCCGCGCGGCACCCAGTAGCTCACAAGATTGTCGCACATTATCAGGACACCGACACGGTAGCGGACGCTTCAACCGTGATATCGTCGATTTCTACCTCAACCGATAGCATGTCGGCGACGGCCCTC
>Ga0209645_1000060_pt1 | contig 48755 bp, 76 predicted proteins | sample ETNvirenome_6_30_FD_184070 | JGI IMG/M metagenome (GOLD analysis project Ga0209645, IMG submission 184070) | Marine viral communities from the Pacific Ocean - ETNP_6_30 (SPAdes) (version 2) | ecosystem: Environmental > Aquatic > Marine > Oceanic | place: Pacific Ocean | collected 2013-06-19
TATATTTTTCTAACAACTCATATATTATGGCTTGAAATTCACTTATTGCTTTATCTTCAGATTCTAAATCTTTTTTAAGTAAATTAAAAGCCCTACTAACCAAATCTTCTGCTTGTCCTATTGAAAAATTAGGATTTGGATATTCTTCATCTATTTTTCTAATCTCGTCTTTCCATGTCATATTAATCACCTTCTTCCAAATCATCTATGATTTTCTGAATGTCAATTATCGCCTTATCTATTACATTGATTCTTCGCCCAATTTCGCTTATGGATAAGGGGTCGTTTGGCCTGTCTATCGGGCCGGAGACTAAAATTTTCCATCGGTAACCAAGACCTTTTTCTGCCTCACGCCCTGCATCTCTTGATTCCCTCAATAAGTTAATCATTGATTTGTATTCAATCGGCATTGGTGCTTTTCTAATCTCGTCTTTCCATGTCATATTTCTCACCTTAGTAACTTCCCTGCCATAATATCATGCCACTTATTTCAAATTTAGAAGGGTCAGTTTGCCCTTTCATATCAATCTCTACATCTATCTGTGCCGGATTAAGTTTTTCACTCTGTCCGGAAATAGTATCGTCTTCAAATGAAGAAGAATCAACCTCAATTTCAAAAGTTTCGTATATTTCGCCTTCACTATCATCAAAAATTAAGTCAAAGGCTATGCTAGTAGCAAAACTATATACTCCTTTAATTCCCCAATGTCTAACATCTGCTTCAAACATACCTTCAACTGTTGCTAGGCCTACGCTAACATCTACTGTATCAAAATCATCGTAGCCTTCTTCCTTATAATTGTGGATTAATTCTTCGGGTTTGTTTTTTAGACTGTCTAAACTAACCTCTATTTCCTTCCAAGTAATATTGTAGTCTGACTTACGCAAATCAGACTTTAGAAGATTCTTCCACATTTTAATTTCTCCTAAAATTTTTCCGGAATTTTTTTCAACCTATTCTTTTAAAATTACCATCTTTGTCAAATTTATATTCGGCATCTGCTCCGACTATTCGCACTCCATCTTCTGTTTCACCTTCGCTAAGGTCTATGTAAAATGCAGAATCTTCGGGAACATAATCTACATGAATTCTATTAAAATTAAATGCGGAGTTTAGAGCAGTTTTCAACCTATCTCTAGTTTCATCATTATAGTCGCTCGCATCAGAAACATGATAATTCAATATCTTCTCTATCATTGGCTCGATTTCTTTAGCAAATTCATCAGTAGTTTTTTGCCTTTCTCTACCATGTTCCTCCATCGCATCTAGCAATTTCTTTCTTTGTTCAGGAGATAGGGATGAAAAATACTTATCTTGTGAATCTGCTGCATATAAATCTTCCAATAATTTTTTGCCGTCTGCTTTCAGTATATCTTTCCACATATAAAAATCCCCCAAAAATTTTCCGTAATTTTTTTCAAGCAGGAACTATTTCAAATTCTGCTACTTTTGTGTCGGGTTCGCCCCTTTGTTGTGCCATTTGCCCAATAGTCCCTTTCATTGGAATATCAGCAGTTGGCCCTGTGCCAAACTCTGTTGCTTGCATAGTCAAATTTTTCTCTATAACAAAATCTTTCAAATGATAAAATGCTTCCGCCTTACCAGAAGAAGTAATAGGACCTCTTCTTCCTCCTTGTTGTAGGCCGACTTCTTTTTCTCCAAATACTTGAGGACTATATCCTGATAATGGGGGTGTCGTCTTAACCGTAAAGCCTTGTTGTTTTAGTATATCTTTCCATGTCATGTTATCATCTCCTTTTTTTCAAAAAATTATGGCGGATTTTTTCAAGCATTTGTTCTAGCCCATCGGGTAAAATCATCAGAAGGCCCTGAAGACATTGTTATCTGAGTAAGGCGGTCAATTTTATTTCCCGTTGCTTGCTCATATCTATCCAATACTTCTCCAAGTTGGCTTTTAGGAATAGTGACATTTTTGGACTTATCCGTAAATCCTCCAAATTCAACACTATCTCCTAAATCCTTAGCATAATTAGTGCTTCCTACTTCCATATTCCTTTCTTGCTTTCTTATTATGTTCTTCCATGTCATGTTATCATATCCTTAATTTTCTCAAAAATTTCCCGTAATTTGTTCGTCACTTGCGCTTTTTTTTATTTTTTTAATTTACTATTCCCAGAATAAGACTTTTAACTTTAGTTTTTTTAATTTTATTTTAAATTCTGCGTTCTTTTGTATTGTTTGTATGGCGCAAAGTAATAATTTAAGTTATTCATACAAGTGGCGTTTAACTTCCTGATGTTAAGAGGCTAAAGTAGCATGGTATTTAGTATTTATTCGTAATTAAGGGGCCGAAAGTCTAACTGCGGGAATTAAACAATCGACTTTTAAAAAAAGATTTTTGATACAAAGCCATATGGTTGTAGGCTTTGATGCAACCTTATATAATGAAATAAACCATATTAAGATATGCGCAAAATCACACAAGAGGCTTGCAATGCGTTTGAATGCCAACTTAATTTCAAAAGAGGAAATACTGAGGTTAAGCGATTTATTAATGATGAAGTGAATATGGAATATAGACTTCATGGAAATTTAATCGCATACAATAACTCAAAGGGAACATTCGTTTCAAATGGTGGTTGGTCTTCAAACACAACTAAGGAAAGGCTAAACGGTTTAACAGGGGTTCACATTCAACAAAAGGAATTTGTATGGTATCTAAATGGCGAGGCTTGGAATGGCGATTGGATAAAGGTAGGAGAGTGATATTATGAGTTTTGCAAATGAATTAAAAATGGTGCATATTACAAGAATTAAGAACAGTGTAATAGACGCTCAAAATAAAAGAATAGAGGAATTAGAGAAGATAGTAAAGGGCTATATTTTTGCTCATGCTCTTATATCAAAGGCCACTGATTAGGGCCCTTCGGGGTTGTCACACAAAGCAAACCATATGGTAGTGGCTTTGTAGTACCCTAAGATGAGAAATCGGGAGCCGTTGCTATATTTCACTAAAGGGGACTACGCTCACTGATGGTTTCTTCCTACCTACTAATTTAACTAGTATTTCATAGGTAATTGTTAATCATTCCGATTTTGCTGTTAGACCTTTGCTACTTTATTGCTCGTTACTCCGTCATTCTCACCGAACCCGAAGTCGCCTAGGATGTTCAACGGGTATTGTGGGTGGAAAAGGAATGGGGACAGATTTGATGACAACAAAAACACAGACAATCTCTGCTAAGAATACAGCCTGTCCCCTTGAAATAGGAGAGAGAAAATCTTTATCTGTTTAAAACAGGATGCGGGGATGACGGTAGTTAAATGCGCAGATAACTACATTAGCCCTTAAGATTTTTTTAATTGCTCCAAACTCTCATGAAGTGTGGTTATACTTCGGGTTCTTCTTCAAGAAAATCCCAAATATCTCTATTTGGGTTATCTTTACTATTCAAGTAAATATCATCTCTATTTTCCCCCTTGTTGTATAACCACATCAAGTGGGAGTCAGTTATGTATCTACTTGTCCACTTGAATATCCTAAGTGGACTGACCGAATGAATAGTAAGGTAGACAAAGCCCTACCATATGGTATGAAATATGATATTGCGAAATGTATTGAGTCATATCTTATGAAAACCTAGGTTGAGGTTTAATTTCATACCAACCATATGGTATTGGCTTTGTAGACCCCACATTTTAAACATGGGGCCGAGCAAAGCAAAACTCGACTAAATCAGCCTTGTGCCTCCTTTTGAGGGGCGGCGTCCTCTTCTATAATTTCGTTTGAGTGGTCATAGTCTCCAATTGTGGAAACTTGGCCATCCCAAACTCCAGCAGAATAGCGAATCATCATTTGCTTATCTGCGTGGTTCATTAAGTATTCTGAGAATTCTTCAGCAGAATCGAAAGTTCGTGGTACTCCCTTAACTATGCGTCCATTGTGGCTGATGTCCATAGAACGGCCACGCTGATTCCAATAAGGTAGCATTTCTTTGGCGAAAGCCAAACATGCCTTGGATAATTTCTTTGATTTGAGGGAATCCCAAGCAACTTGGTTTTCTGCCTCTAGTGTTGGTTGAGAATTGCTCAACTTAGGCGCATCAGGTAGTGCATTGTACTGATTTCTTAGTAGAGTCCAAACTTCATCTACTTCGGTTTCAGTCTTTGCGGCTCTGATAGCCTCAATCATAGGTGGAATTGTTGCACCTAAGAATCCCAAATTTTTTGGGCCTTTTTCTGTCACATACGCTTCAATCGTATTTACTTTGTTTGTTAAACTTGCATTCATCATAATAATCATCTCCAAAAGGTTTGATTGGTCGGTTTGCTTTGCTCGACTAACCTTAGACCTGTGACCGAATAATAAGGTATTGCTACAAAGCCACCAATACCATATGGTTGTATGCTTTGTTATCACCCTACTTAATTGTAAAATAAAAATATGGGCATGAAGTCAGATATACCGGAAGAAGATAAAAGAACGATAGATGCACAGATAGTGAAAACATGTGCATTGCATAAAAGAATGAGCGATGAGGACTTCATACTTATTTTGATGGAAATATGTAAGGGGGCGTTTATTTTAGGACAAAAAAACGCAATTGTGCAAATAGGAGAGGAATTGAAAAAGGGGGTTAGAGTACTATGAATAATAATATTATTGATTGGGAAAGGGTAGTAAAGGATTACAAGAAACAGTATGACGGAGATGAATGGATTCATGAATATGTGGATAGTTTAGTTCCTATTTATTACGGGGACATATTGTACGCCTTTAACGATATGACCTTTGAAATAGCAGAACATCATATCGGCATACCGATATGGGAGGTTATGACTGAATGTATCTATAATGAGTTTTATAATTCATTCATGGAAGCATGGACCCCATTTGAAGAAGAATGATTATCCTCGGTTTTCCCAACCGTTGTAGGCGCATTATTCGCTTCTACGAAAAAGTAAGGCGAAATAATGTGTTTCTGCCCCCTCTAGGGTTTAGGCCCTAGGGGGTGGCTACCACCGGGGTTGCTAAAACAAAGCAAACAACCTAAAACTAATATAATCCCCTCTTTTGAAAAAGGTATATTTTTAATTCTCTGTATATTAATTTAAAGTACACATATGGTTCAATTGGCTCTTATACTATATAGGGAATATAATATGATATATTTTATGGTATAGGATATAACATGTACGGGGTCAGTCTCACGGTTTGGTGATGAGACTGAAAATGAGACTGAAAGGATAGGCTTTCAGTACATCATTTATTATTGTATATTCTCATAATCTCATAATCTCATATCATATATCTCTCTCCCACCCCTATTTCTCTCTATATCTCTCTCTCTTGGGCGATGAGACATGAGACATGAGACTGAAGGGGCAAAGTTGGTCGCAGTGGTGCGTTTCTCTTTGTCTCATGGTTTGTCTCATGGGTGTAAAGTAAAGGATTTTTTACGGGGGGCGAAGTTTTATTGGTAATAAATATGTAAATATTAAAGAGGTTCATATTTGATAAAGGGATTATTTGTCTTATCATTATGTGTGTAATAAATACGGACTTCATGATAAAGGGCTTTATTAGATGGTGCAAAAGTAGGTAAATATGAACTGGGAAGAATTCGTAGAAGTCGTGGAATCGTATGTGGAATTAGAAGCAGAGCAACTTGGCGGTATTGTTCAAGTGGTAGGTCTGTTACTAGATGCAGGTAAGAATAATGAAAAGGAAAGAAAGAATGCTGAAGCGTCTGTTAGGGGCTTGCTAAAGGGTAGAGAGGGTTCTCCCTTTAGACAGGGCGTAAGGACGACTAAGCCTATCTCCGTAAAGGTTAGTATAGACAAAGTAGGTAAGATGGTAGAAGAGGCTTCTATTGTTTATTTTAATATGGTTCCTAGTGGTCTTCACTTGAAGCATGGTAAGAGTGGAGGCGGAGGCTTTGCTAGTGCAGAAGAATATGCTAAGGTTGAAAAAAATAAGGTGATGACAATGCTCCATAGAAGACATACTGATGGTCTGTGGGATGGCACTTTAGAAGGGCTTGGCTATGGAGATAAGAATGGGCTTTTTTCTGAAGAGGAATAAGAATTGAGATAGAAGTGTAACTATTTTTTAACATAATGTTACCGAATAAAGGCCACACCTAGTTATAAGTGGGGAGGGGGTCTAGGGGTATCTTGTCAAGTTTGAAAAATACCCGATGCAATATATTTTGTCATCAATAAACTAGAAATAGGTTTTTCAAAAAGGGCAATTTAACCGAGAGGGTAGGGGTCGAGCAAAGGGGCCGTTTACGACAAAAAATATGCTCCCCCTATCCTCACAGGTGATTCAAATGAAATTCAAGCAGATATATCCTAAGACATATAGACTTCTACAATTAGCAGAAGTTTTGTTAGTAATATATCTAATTAGTTTAATATAATCCAGTCGGTTTATGCAGTAAAAACAACAAAGGGCTTAAGCAAATAGTAGTGCCTCCAAACTATGAAGTTGTTTTCCGACAGGAGGGATTATTATGATAGAATGGATTAAAAGGTTCTTTACCAAGCGTGAGATAAGTAAGTCTGACTTGCCTAAATGTAGTAAGTGTGGTCTTCTATCTACCAAGAAAATAGAGATAAGATTTATACAGGGCGAAAGTGTTTCGTCAATATCGGGCAATTGCTGTGACAGTTGCGAAGATGATTTAAGCAGGGAGTTTAATCCGTTATGGATTCCTCCCTTAGTTTTTAAGGAGAAATAAATATGGAAGAAATAATAGAATATTGTGGATATAAAAATGCCTTTGACTTAATCAAAGACCACTCGAAAGAAGAAGACCTAGCGACCTTGTTAGAGGACTTAGTTAATAGTCCCGAAGATGCAGTTGATTTTGTTAGGGAAGAAGTTGAAAGAATAGCAACCGATATTTTTGATTGGGTAGACCATGAGAAGATAAAGGCTGATGCAGATGAAGAATCCTATCAAAGATATAGGGATGGTGACTAAATGACTAGATATTATCACGCAACACCTAAAGAAAATTTAGAATCAATTCTACGACACGGAATACAGGTAAAGTTCGAAGGAGTATATTGTTCGACAAACGAAAAAACTGCCGCTCGCTGGATTTGTTTTTCAAGAATGGGATGTAAAGAAATCATAACAATACCATTCGACAGACCTCAAGGTGATAAAAGGATGTCATACGGGCAGGACCATTCGCCTATCTTAACTAAATTACTTGGCGTTGATGAAGAAGGCGCATCATTTATTTCGAGCGAAACAATACCGCCTAAAGATATTGATATAGATAACATCATGGTTTGGCAAAACACATTCTATACAAAGGAAGCAGAAATAGCAATGCTCAAGATGGTGAAAAATAATCAAGACTTGTTAATGAAAGCAGGTGCAGAAGAAATGAAGAAAGAAGTAGGAGAGGATGATTGATATGAGCAGGGTAAAAAGATTAGGCGTATTAACTAGACAAGAAGAGAATTGGCTAGATACTTTAGAAAGAAGTTCAATATATACAAGAACCCCTTTTTCTGCTACGGAAGCATCTAGAGCAATAGCGGTGACGCCTAACAAAAAGGGTCACATATTGAAGATGGTCCCTAACCCTAGAAAGATGGCCTACATTCTTAGAAAGAGTCAGAGATATGTTAGGTGGAACAAACCTAAAATCAACAATAAAACTACAGTATATTGGGTGAAAAAATGACTAAATACACAGAAGAAAATATTGGCGATATAGTAACTATTGAAAGAGATAGTGGCACATTAATTGATGAACGAATTGTAATGGTTTATTGTCAAGTTTGTGCGGCTAGATATATTGGCCCCATTAGAGAAGCAGGTGGTTTCTTAGGAGGCCATGAAGTTTTTCACACATGGGAATTTAAAGTAGAAATGGAAACAGCGTTGGAGGCATAAAAATGGCAGAAGTAATATGGACAGAAGGAAGGGGATTGAAGTATGGATTACCCGACCAAGATTGGCCTACTAGAAAACTACTAACAGTTTATCCAACTAAACATGGTTGGAGAGTAATGGTTTGTTGGGGAGATACTTGGGGCCACTTAGTAATTAAAACGGGTGAAGATTTTCACACTTGCTTTAGAGAAGCAATTACTAGGGCGATTAAAGATGGTTGTCCTAAAGAATGGCTACCCGGACCTTTAGACGGAGTTGATTCAGAATGAGTTTAGGAAAAGAGTTTGTACCTAGTCTTAGAAGAAGCGGTAGCGTTGCCATGAAGGTAAATGTTAGACCAATTATTATGAGTAGAAATGAAGCCATTTCTTCTCTAGTAGAAAAGATAGGATGGAGAGGAATTCCATACATTCATAATCTAAACAAGGGTAAAACCAAAGCCCAATTATCTATGGCGGCATCTTATTTGGCCTACTATGATTATTTTGAACATCAGCCACAATCTAGAGAGAATTGTGAAGAATACTACGAAGACCAACTAGAAGTTTGGGATGCTTGTGCTTATTTAATTGACAAGCACTTTCCTGAATTCAATTATTTAAAAGGTGAATGAAATGAATATATTTGCACTATCAGAATGTCCAATAAAATCAGCACAACAAATGCTGGATAAACATGTAGTAAAAATGCCTACTGAAAGTTGTCAGATGTTACACACCAATTCCCTTTATTTTTTATATTGGGAATGCCACGGAAGAGAACCTTCTCTAAAAGAACTGAAGGCCTTCCACAAAGAATCGCATTTTTCATATTTTATGAAACCTGCTATGCTTAACCACCCTAGCACAATTTGGGCTAGACAAAACAAAGCAAATTACATGTGGTTATACAATCATGCCCTTGCCCTCTGTAAAGAATATACTTTCAGATATGGTAAGATTCATGGTACGGAAAAAAGAATCTTGGATAGTTTTACCTTTTCCTATGAAGATGAAGACTTAACTCCGGTGACTATTGCTATGGCTGACCAATACAGAATCCCTAAAGAAAAACACACTTGGGGTTTTGTGATTAAAAGTTATCAGCAGTATTATTTAGAAGGCAAATGGAAATTCGCTTCTTGGAAAAAGAACCGAACTCCTACTTGGTGGCCTAAAGACCAATACAAGAAAATGAAGAATAAGGAAATATTGCGTTTCAATAAATTATGGAATGCTAATTTGGAGATGATTGAATGATTGACACAGACAAATACGAAGGTTGTATTACTGATATGAAAGGCTACGACTTAGCGATATTAACAGAAGAACTACTAGCAGAAGTCAAGCAGTTGCGTGAAGAAGTTAATACTTTGAATGAAATTATTGACACTGAAAGAAAGAAGGTGTATGATATTGCACAGAAACTATTAGAGGTGATTGAATGATTGAATGTTTGCAATGTAAAGGTAGTAACTTCATCAAGAAGTTTTGCCGTGTAACTGAAAGATTCGAATATGATGATTGTTGGGATTGCCTTTCGGAAGAAATGTATGAAGCACATATTCAAGAAAAGATAAGAGTACTCATTAGTAAAGATGAGAAAGTAACAGGATTTACAAGAGATTTGGCTAGGCTATTAATTAGCGAGCCATTGATTTACGAAAATGTATGGAAATACTTGAGGGATTAAAATGGAAATAGAATTTAGAATAATAGACGACGAGGAATTACCACCGGTAATTATTAAGAAGGGCGAAAACGACCAGCCTAAGATATTGATTAACAATTATCATAGGCTTTGGATTTGTCTTAATAGAGGATTGATTAATGGGATATTCGAAGTGTTCCCAAAGAAGGTAACTGAAATATTAGATGCCTATTTGAGAGAACAATATCAATATGAGATTATGGATAGAGGTGATTAAATATGGGATATAGAAGTTATGTATATGTAATTACAGATATAGAAAATAAAGCACTGATAGCCGCACTTAAAGCGGCCACACCGGATGAAGAGGAAGAAGGGATTTTTAAATTTCAGAATCTATCGACATCTAAACCTACGATGAGAGAAGTAATGCTTTTCGAATTTCATGATGTAAAATGGTATGAATCATATGCTGAGGTAGGGGCAATAATGTTAGAAGTAAATAAATTAGAAAGTGATAAAACTAAATGTAATACATTTGGTTATATTGAACTAGGTGAGCATGATGTCGATATAACTCATTTAGGGAGTCCTTGGGATTTTGATATGCACTTGAATAGAAGCGTCGATATGCCTTACTTACATAGAAAGGAGGAATAAATATGGTAGGATTAAATAAGATGGAAAGTAAGTTTGGGAATTGTTCTCAATGCAAAACGAAACAGGCATCAACTAGATGTGATAGATGTAGGGGTGAAACTTGTACCTCTTGTGTTCATATTATAGTTAAGACATTTGGAGAAATAGAAATAAGGCATAATGCCTGTATAACAAATAGAGGTGGACAATAATGGATGAACTATTAATCAAACCTAAGAGAAAATTAGGTACAGGAAGATATGATAAAAAATTAATTGAGAGAATGATTGATTTATCTGTAGCGGATAATTATGAAGATGCCGCAAAAGAATGGATTGCAACCGGTAATGTATATTGGGGAGATATAGAAGTTCCTTCTTGGTGGGAAGATAGAAGGGGTAGTTGCCTCTGTGGGCATAGAGTCGTATATCATTTCGAAGTAGAAAATACTGAGAATGGTGAAATGATTTTAGTTGGCTCAGACCATATCAATTCTTATCATATCCTAAAACAAATTGCGCTTTCTACCGGAATGCAGGAATCTATGATTACAGATGAAATGATAGATGAATGGATGAAAGTAAGAGTCGCTTCTATGATGCAAACTGCTTGGTGGCATAACAACGGTGATATGTTCACAAAGATGTTTGAAGCAGTTAAAGAATATGACATTAGGGTAAATGTTAGGGTTCTGAAGTGGGAATATAATGGGAACTATATGCGGAATATGCCAGTAACAGCAATTAGAAAGGCCGGTAAGGGTTCTGTTACAGATTCAGATTACAAGATGGCTTCTATCGTTTGGAGATGGAATCATCCCGATAATCCTAAAGCCCAAGTAAATACAAGGGGCTATCCTACTGATAAATTATGGAATGATTTGATTATGTTTTATTGTAGAATTCAAGAGTTCAGAGAACAGTGCGAAACCGAAGACGAAAGAAATGCACATCTACTGAAGAATGCTGAAAGGCACAAGATGTTACGGAACATCTCATTAGATATGATTGAAGAAGATAAGGCAAGAATAGAAAGGTCAATCTTTGATTCTAACTGTGAGTACTACGGGATAGAAAATTTCTATGACTTTGATTCTAGTGGACTAGATAATTGGTCCCAAGCGTTCCTAAGAGATATGAAGAAGAAACTTGTGTATGGCTACTATGACCCAACAGGGAATCAACTAAAGAAACTAGGAGAGATTTTGCAAGGTAATACTCCCGCCACACCTAAACAAATTAGATATTTGTCGAGGCTCGGCTACGAAGGAGAAGTAGAAGGTTTGGGTAAAATGGAAGCAAGCAAATTAATTACAGAATTGATTGCGACAGGAGCCAAGCCCGACTACTGAAACACAGGGCTTTAATAGGTAATGTGAACTAAAAAAAATAGAAGAGGTGAAATGTATGATAAGTTTAACAATTTTGAATGAAACAGGACATACTTCGCTATCCCTTGAGGCTAGTGAAGTTATAGAACAGATTAATACCCATCCTACAGATTGGGTATTCATTGATGGAGAAATGGTAACAAGAGAAAACCTTTCTTCAGTCAATTGGGACGATGTTGATTCAGTTGTTTTAACTCCGGCTATCGTCGGTGGTTGAGACAATTTCAACAGGAAATTATAAGGGGAGGGTAGAAAACTACCCTCTCCTGTTTTTCTTGGAGGTTTTTCGATGCGGTATTTTGATAATGCAGAAGAGTGTAAAATCGTGATAGAGTCTTTTATGAAAGATTTGAGTCCTCTAGATAGAACGAAATTAAATGTCGTTTTTCAGAACTTGGATGGGAAGTCCGATAAAGAAAAACAATGGACTATGGTAGCCATGTTTAGAAAATGCCTATGGAGTATTCCCGAAGCGGTTGAAAGGGGATTCGCTGATTGGTTAATGCAAGAATTACCAAACAGGAAAGCCGCACTACAATATCATGGGGAATTATGATGAAAGATAAAGACCCTGATTACACCCAAAGCAATTGGTCTTACAAAAAAAGAATTGCGACCAAATGCAGAATATGTGGTAAGCAGTTAATCTTACCCGAAGAAATGAAAAAAGAAGTACACGCACAGTGCGATAATAATTTAAATAGTAATACCTATATGATGTGATAGAATGATAGTAAGAATAAGTAATGGAAGTAATGAATCGTTTTCTACAGAAATAAATATACAGAGAATCGGAGACAATTTCGCAATAGATTTTGCTCGCTCCTACAATATTCGACCCGATTGGAATGCAAAGGGCGACCCTCTACTAAAAGGGATTTCTGATTTTTGGTCTAGTATTATAAGAGGTACAACTAAAAATTATGGGAAGTTTGAATGTGTTATCGAGATTGCTGACTATCCTGTTCATGTTAAGAAGGACAAGGCGTATTCAATTAATGGGTCAAAAATCGGACTAAAGACTATGTGTATGGTGTTAGCAAAACTAACATATGCTTCTTGTTTAGAAGTTAATAGAAACAATAGTAAAATGACATCAATATTTATTGATGCCATGTCTGAACCGGAACAGGTTTCCTATGTAATAGAAAATCGTGCGCCGTTCTTTTTCTATGAAGATTATACAAGGGTAGATGTTAGACTGAATGTTGAGCCTATTGGTCGTAAAAGATATGCGATAGAAATATCCGATTCTGTTTGGGGAGAGATAAGCCAAAAGGATTTAATCACATTTGTTAATTCTTATAGAGAAAATAAGAAGGCAGGTTCTTGGAGTAGATTAAGCCCTAAAGGTTTGTATGAAAAACTTATGGGAGAAGCCCCCTCCGAATCTGAATTAAAATTAATGAAAGCGTTTCTTTCGCAAAATAGGACTAAGGATATTGTAGAAAGGCGAGCAAAGGAATTAGTGCGAGAAACCTGCGAAAAACTACCGGATAGGTTCTTCTATCATAAGATAGAAGTAGAACCTGAAAACGATGAACGGTGCGCTACTATAGAAGTAGACGGGAAAAAGCACATGGTTTCCAAAGAAAATAACGAATGGTTATTTGTCAGAGGGAAACTATACGATTGGAAAATCAGAAAGAATTCTAATTCGCAAAGTAGGCAATCCGTCGGAACATATGTCTATAATAAAGTAGTCCTAAGAGAAAAAACCGGGCAGGTTAAAAACGAATTTGGTGAGTGGGAAGATACCTTTGAACAAGTGCATAAGTATCAGTGGGTAGGCCCGATTTGTGTGGACAATTTATCTTTTAGTGGGGCAACATCAGTCGGCGACCAAATGGTAGCAAGAGCATATGCCTTTTTGAATGATATGGTAACAGTGGAAATTGTTAATACTATCGGGGGCTATTTAAATCAAAAAGATATGTCGGAACATAGATTAAATTTCGAAGAGTTAATAGATAGTGATGTGAATAAATTATGTCTTGCGTAGAATGTGGAAATGATAAATTTAGTTTTGATGAAGTAATGGGAGAAAGAATCTGCGAAGAATGTGGCTTGGTAGAAATAACCGAATTGTTTGAACAGAGCGTTTCCCAATATAATCAATCGGGAGAATTAGTTAGAGAATCTACATTTAGAAATACTCTAGGAACCACTAATCGTAACAGATATGATGTCTCTGAAAGCAACATACAAACAGGATTGGTTTATTGTAATCTAGTACTATCTTCCATAGCACCAAACAACCCACTTAGGGATAGAGTAGAAGAATGTTACATATCTCTATTTAGAGGACATGTGTTTAGTAACAAATATAGTTATGAAAATAGGGCTACTGCTTTAGTCTATTATGTTTTGAAAGAAAACGGAATAGCGATTAAGATGAGCGAAGTTAGAAAGGAATTCGAATGTGATATGCGTAAGGTGAATAAACTTACTAGGATAATAGCGAAGCACTTTGGGAACTCTAGTGTTTATGCTAGAAATAATATAGTGTCTCTTTTGGATAAGACTTCTAGACAAGTAAGCGATACAGCAGAATTCATAACTCTCTGTCAGGAAATGCACATCATGGTTAATCCTATTTTAGAAGCAAACAACTTTACCAAAGGAAGAACTTATTGTGCCGCTATTTGTTTAATCGTGGCGAGCGCAAATTTAATGCAGATAAAACAAAGCGACTTAGCAAAGAATACAGGATATAGTATTTCCACAATCCGTATTCAAGCGAAGAAGATTTTACAGATGTTAGGCTACGATAGTCTAAAAGAAATTAGTGGAAAAATAATTGAAAATAAAAATAAGAAGGAATTACAATGAGAAAGGTATTAATTATAGGCGCAGGTGGTATTGGAAGTTTTCTAATTCCCCTACTAAAAAAGACGGGGCTGTATTCTATTACAGTAGCAGACCCCGACATCGTAGAGAATAAAAATCTACCCTACCAAAACTATGAAAAGGTAGATGTAGATAAAAACAAAGCACAGGTTATGTATGAGAGATATGAATTAGAAAGTATGGTTCCTCATAAGATTCTAACACTTGGACAAATGAAAGGATATAATTTGATTATATCTTGTGTAGATAATCTGAGCCTACGGAGAACATTATATCGTAGCAATCTAACTTGGTTAGATTTGAGAGCGCAAGGCCGCAATGCAGCGTTTATCTCTTCAGATTCTAGTCCTGAAATGTGGGACACAATGTTGGCTGGCCCTGACGGAAGTTTTTCCTGTCAAGGAAATTCTTGGGATGGAAGCAATAAAAATGTTCATTTTATGCAAGTGGCAATTGCTGGAATGGCGGCTGAATGGATTCAGCGTTGGTTCAACAAAGAAGATGTTGGGCTTTTTAAGGTGGTAAATGTATGACTAAAATAATGGGTGATGATTTAGGCCCCGATTATAAAGTCGGGATTGTGTCTGAATGGGAATTAAATGCTGAAATTACAGAGAAATTCCTATCAGAAATATGGAAGGCTTCTACAGAAATACTTCCAAAACTAGAAGTACAGGTTGTTATTGATAATAACGACAGACTACACATTAGTAGTGGTACTGCTGGATATGTTGATTTTCAAGTGGACCCTGTAGGAATGAAACTTCCTATTAAGTGTTGGATTCATACACATCCATTTGGTTCTGCTTATTTTAGTGGTACAGATATTAGTACGGTTTCTATTTGGGAGCCTATGATGAAATCTGCAATAGTATTAGGCGGAGAGGGCCACTATGGTAGTTGGAATAATAGAAGTCCACAACAGTTGGTAATTTATAGGAACCATGATTTTGAAAGAGTGCAAACTTGGGGCAACAAATCTGTAGGCTATTCTAATGAACCCGTAAATTATTACGAAATGGTTGATTATGAAAGGCTTAGAGAAATTCTGTTAGACTACGATTTTATTACTGAGACTAATCTCAATAAAGCGGAAGAATTACTCCGTATAGAAACAGAGGGAGAGGAATGAAACTTAGACATAGAAGAATGGAAAGGAAACTTATAGAAGGTACTGAAATAGGTCAAACAGTAACTTCGGCCTCAGCAATCGCTATTCTGAAGTCAATGATAGGCCCTATCCCCGATAAGCGTGGCTATCGCCATCAGACAATGGCATTCATCCCTACTATGCAGGGTATGGCCTACTTGCTTAGAATATCTCCTCACTTTAAAAAATGTGAAGTGGGAATGAGGAAGAAAAATGTTTGGAGGAGAATACTATGATGCAATGGATGATTAGAAGATTAATTGGTTTAATGGGAACTGTGTATGTTATCTTAGATAAGATGCTTAAGCACGAAGATGGCCCAATTCTAGGAATAGAAATTGATGAGGATTTCGGAAATATGTCTAGGCGAGAATTGTGTAGATATATCGAGGTCAAGTTGGGTTGGGATAATGATGCCTTTTGGAAGTTAGAATCTACTCAGAAGATTAGACTATGTTGCCAAGTAGCACGATTGAATAAGTTTAAGTTAGGTGATAAAAATGATTAAAACAGTAGGTAAGTGGATTGCCTTTATCCCATTAGTAGAAGAAAGTGCTAGTGGAATAAAAAGCGAGAGCCTAGACAAAGGGACCATTTTATTTGAGACTAAAGGAGTTACCAACGAACTAAAGGTTGGAGACAAAATACATTTTGATATTAACAAGGTCGCACACAAGAGTAGCGACTATTGGATTATTGATATAGATTATATTTACGGGGTGTTAGAATGATTATACATGGAAAAGAAGTAAAGGAAAAATTGCTACAGGGAATTAACTTAGTAGCAGATACAGTAAAACCTACTCTTGGCCCACAAGCAAAGACGGTTATCTTGCAAGGTAGCCCTCCTGTTATTATTAATGACGGAGTTACCATTACTAAGTATATTTCTCACCCCGACCCCTATGTTAGTTTAGGAGTTAAGATGGTTCAGAATCTTGCAATGCAAGCACAACAAAATGCAGGTGATGGCACTACCACCGCTTGTATTATTGCTCAGGCGTTGTGTAATGGTTTAGCAGAACTAGATATAACAGACTTGCACCATCTTAGATTAGAGATGGAGAGTATCAGAAATACCGTTCTAAATACTTTATCCGAGCAAGCAATAGAAGTTACAGAAGAAACTATAATTGATGTTGCTACGATTGCATCTAATAACGATGTTAAGATGGGTAAATTAATCGCAGAAGTATTATCTCATGTAGGTAAGGATGGAGTAATAACAGTAGAAGAAGGAAACCAATTAGAAACTTCTTATGAAGTTAAAGAAGGTCTAGAAGTAGATGAAGGATATTTCAGTCACCTTATGGCAAATGACCCATCGGGAGTTTGTGAGTTGCGAAATCCATTAGTGTTAGCAACAAATATGCACTTAACTAATTTCTCAGATTTGCTTCCGGCATTAGAATTGGCTTCTGCTAGAGGAAAACCTATTCTTATCTTCTGTAAAAACATACAGGGTCCGGCACTAAATAACACAATAATGAATATTGTAGATGGTAGGATTCAAGCATGTATCGTTACTGCTCCTAATTTTGGAGATGCACAACTAGACGAATTGGGAGACATAGTTTCTCTACTCGGAGGGAATGTATTCAGTGATGAGAATAATTCAGACCTAAGCAAAGTTACCCTAGAAGATTTGGGTACTTGTGAAAAGGCAATAATTACTTCTAGCAATACTACTTTGGTCGGAGGAGAAGGAGATGTATCAGATAAGATTTCATCTTTGAAAAGCCGCTACGAAGAAATAGAAACCAACTATGATAGAATGCGAATCAAGAAAAGACTTAGCAGACTACAAGGCGGAGTAGCAGTAATTACTGTAGGCGCAGGTTCAAGTATGGAAATGCGTGAAACTAAAGAAAGATTAGACGATGCTCTAAATGCAACAAAGGCCGCTTTACAGGAAGGAATTGTTTTGGGTGCTGGAAGGGCTTTATGGGATGCTTCTAAAGAATTAGATATAGATGGAAATGTAGAATTGAATAGAATTGTTATTGATTCTCTAAAGACTCCTCAACTAATTCTTAGCGGAGATGTACCGTTGGTTCGTTTAAAAAACAATCAAGGATGGAATGCAGTAAAGGGAGAATATGTAGACTTATTAGAAGACGGAATCATCGACCCTGTTAAAGTTACTAAGAGTAGTTTTTCTGTAGCCATGTCTATTGCAATGTTATTCCTTACAACCGAAGTGGCAGTATTGTTACCGGAGGAATAATAATGTTTGACGATAAGACAATAGTAAGAATGACTATTGTTTATGAAGATGGTTCTATGACTATCCTTAAAAAAGAAAAGGATGGGTCGATGTCTGTTGATAGGAGAGAAAAGTCATGACCAAGAAAAGAGCCGTTACCGTAACTTTACCTGCCCCACATGCGGCAGAAGTACAGTGTCCCATTTGCGAAGGAAACAAATGCAAGGTTTGTAAAATGTCCGGCTCCTTAAAAATAAAGGTGGCCCCCAAGATACCTATTCAAAGAGCGCACATAATCAAATATGTTAGGGATAATATACACGAAGTCGCAGGGGAATTAACTAGGATGTATGGACTAATTCCGGAAATAGCAACTAGAGAAATAATAGAAGTGGAAAACGGCCAATACGAAATAGTACAAATTTCTAGTTTGGGAGGAGCCTGTTGGGTTGCTAATAGATTAGATTCTTTAGAATCTCCAAGATATTTTATCTCGCCTACAGATTTACAAAAATTCAAAGGGGGACTAATGATTGAGTGATTTAACATTAAGAGGAAGAGTGGCTAGAAACGCTACAGATGAAATACAGATATATTCGGGAGAATATTGGAAAAAGAAAGTCGTGGATATTAGATGGTACTCTAATGATAAACCTACCAAGAAAGGCATTAGAATGAACCTAGAAGAAGCGACTAGAATACATACTATTCTAACAAGAATACTTTCGGAGGAGAACAACAATGTGGAAATGGATTAAGATATACAAAGACGAAAAGGAATTTGCTAAGTGGGCTAAAACAATTGAAAAGAAATTAAAGGGAGAAGTCTCGGACTTATTCAAAGAGGCTTGGCCCTCGCTTCTTAATGCCAATGAAGCAGTGAAAGGTTCCTTTGTTTATTATTGGGAATTGAGAACCAACATGACACAATTTCATAACATGGCACAACCGATGACAATAGGCTACTTGGCCTATTTAGCAGATGGAGCGCAAAGCGTTGAGCGAGAAGATATTGTCAATCTAATTAATAATATGATTAGAAACATACCTAGAATAAATCTAGAGATAAGCAATTCTCTAGTGGCTAAAATGGGAACTGATAAGGTAGAAGTCCCCGAAGAAGGTGGGAAAGATGAAGAGGAATGAATGGATTCGCATTGGTAGAAAATTAACCAAATTAGCGAATAATAAAAACAATAGTGTTTTATATCCTTTTGATGATAAAGAAAAAGAACTGATAAAGGAAATGATAATAATAATAAATGGAGTGATAAAATATGACGATGAAAATGATGTCGAGGCTATTAGAGAGTTTAGAGGACAAGAAGCCAACTCAACAAATCTCTTTAGTTTCCAAAGAAATAATGAAATTTAAGCCTAGCGATAGGAGAATAGTATTTCAGATTCTATCCCTAGAATATCCTACTAATAACATTGGTCTATCTAAGGCTAAGAAGTGGATTGCCAAGGCGGTAGATATGTTCGAAGATGAAATCGAATGGTCTTATAGTATGAGTAATGATATGGGATATGTCGCCAAAGAAATAGATTTGAGAAAGCAGAATGATTCTGACATTCCATTAAATAGGATTCTAAATGTATTGAGTTTAGATTGCGGAGGAATAACCTCAGATGAATATGCTTTATTCTCTACTTTATTTTCGGACATGTCTGCTATGGAAAGAAAATGGTTCACCCGCTATTGGCTTAGAGTTCCTAGAAATGGGATAAATGTTGGAACCGTGCAAAAGATGTTGGCCAAGACTTACGACAGGAAAATTTCAGAAGTAAAGTCCCACCATAATTTTAATGACATTCCTACTTTAGTAAATTACTACGAGATGAAGGAAAACCCTTCTTGTGTTTTGCAACATGGTAAGTTTCTGAAACCGATGCTGGCGAAGGAAGTGCCGATGGATAAGTGGCCAAAGGAGAAAATTGTCGATTATAAATATGATGGAAATAGATACCAAGTCCATAGAAAAGGCGAAAGTGTTATTGTTTTCAATAGAAAAGGCAAAATTGTAACGCCACAATTCTCAGACATAGTAGACCTTGTAAGAAATTACAGTGTTGATTGTATTTTAGATGGCGAAATCTATCCGATTAAGGACGATGGAAGCCCTGCCGAACATAAAAGGATGGGAACGAGGGTTCACTCAAAAGACCACGCTAAAGCGATTAAAGAATGTCCTGTAAGATGGGTTGCTTTTGATGCTTTAATGGTAGATGGAGAAACCCTAACAGATTTACCGTATCATGAACGGCTAGAAAAGATGTCAATGATTCCCGACCAAGCACATAGAATGGAAAGGGATGGAGATGTTTTGGCATTTTATAATGTAGCAATTAACGATGGCTTCGAAGGAATTATTGTTAAAGATGCGAACCATAAATATGAGTCTGCAAAGCGTTCCGTTTCTTGGGCTAAATACAAACCACCTAGAATTGATTTAGATGTAGTGATTACTTCTGCTAGATATGGCGAAGGTGCTAGGTCAGGATTCTTTGCTTCTTTTGATATTGCGGTAAAAAGTGACAGTGGCTTTATGAATATAGGTTCTGTAGGAACAGGACTTTCACAAAGGGAGATGATTCAACTAACTACTAAACTTAGAACATTAGTAGAAAGTTACAAAGGTCAAACATACCATTTTGTTCCAAAGGTAGTATTGCAAGTTACTGCCGATTTAATTTCTAGAGATAGTAAAGGAAATATTGGTCTAAGATTTCCTAGGGTAGTAAGAATAAGAGAAGATAAATATATTGTAGATATTAATACCGTTGCAGATGTAATTCAGACTATGACGGGATTTTGATACGATGATAGAACCAGAATTATTGAAGTGGGTAGGGGAATTTGGAAAGGTGACTACTATCAGTTTTATGATTTATGGTCCACCTCTCTCAGAAGAAGATAGTGGGTTATTAGCAAAAGGAATTAATTTACATTTAATTGCTGAACATGAAATGCCCCTACATATGATATTTCTAAAAGAAGTAGACGAAGAAGAAGCAAGAGCATTGGGGACTTTCCAAGGAACAAATTTTTCTATAGTATTGCCCGAAGATAGGAAAGACATATGTGATTATGTTAAGGGAGTGTGTGAAAACTTCCTAAGATTTGTCAGATTAAAAAATGAGTTCTTGGGAACTAGAGTGGTGGAGAATAATGTTTAATGATGGAATGTTGATTGGCATATTTGTGGGATTAGCAAATTGTGATATTAGAATAGAATCTAATCACAGGGCTAACTTAGGCTATACTATTAAACCTAGGATTCAGATTAGGGGAGAGTTACCTTTCCTCAAACAATTAAAACACGCCTTGGAGATGAGACACACCAACCCCCATTTAAAAGAAATAGAAGGCGCAAATAGAAATAAGCCAATAATTACTATTTCTAGAATACATGATTTGAGCATAGTCTGTAAGATGGTCCCCGACTATTTAGAAGATGCAAGAAACCAATGGAAAGATTTCAAGAGAGTAATAGAACTAATTGAAAATAAAAAACATCTGTCCCTAGAAGGACTAGATGAAATATTAAAAATAAAGGAATTGATTTAATGGGTTTAACCAGTATAAATAAAGATAGAACTATAGTAATTACCGGAAAGAATGGAACGGGCAAATCTACTATGGCCAAGGAGATGTTTGAAGATGCTATTATCTACTACGCTAATGATATGGAAATACCTGATATTAAATCGGTCCCAAAAGAAAGAGGAATAATAATAGAAGATATACATTACAAGCCAAAGAAAGATGAGATACTAAATGTACTTAGAAACTATGGCGGCAAAGTAGTGATGACTTCTTTAAACCAAAAGAGCGTACCTTCTGCTATTAAGAACATGGTAAAATTCAAAAGAGCGGGTACTAAACAATATCTAAGAGATGAGATTAAAGGCTTGGCTCCTAGATGCGAAGAACCATTATCGTTTGAGAAAGATACATTCTCATTAGTAATGGATTACATGAAAGAAAGCGACAGAGATTTAGTTGCTAAGTTGTTAAAAATTAACAAGCCATCAGATACACAAATAATGTCTTGGCTTGTAGAAAACATTCATCCGAATAGATTAATATTTGCAGATGGTGTTGTTAAAAGGAAATGGTCGCAGAAATATTTCTATGAGATATTAGCGTATGCCTATCAAGGTAGAAATTTTAGTAGGCCAGCATATCCTAAAAGAAAGGCATATTCCAAAATACCTTCTCTATGTAGAAGGCTAAAACTAAGAAGCGGGGATGAAAGACTTCTTCGCCAATTATGTAAAGATGAAAACTTTAGCCGTTGGGCTAAAACTAAACTAAACAATGGTGAGTGTAGATTACTCGGTCTTGGTGAAAAGAAGATAAGAAAATCTAAACCTAAAATAAAAATAAGTAAGTTAAGTGATTATTATGATGAAGGAATGCGTGGTTTGTAAAACTTGTAGAAAGTGCAAGGAAACAAAACCCATCTCTGAGTTTCACAATAATAAAGCGACCAAAGACGGTAAAACTTCAAGATGCAAAATTTGTAGAACAGAAGCGGCTAAGAAGTGGAACGCTGAGAATTGGGACAGACATAGAAAGAACACTAGTCGTTGGGTCAAAAATAATCGTGACAAGGTTCTGATTCATTCAAGAAGGATAGAAAAGAAAAGAGTTGATTATCACAAGACCAAACATAATAATTATTTTACCACCAAACAAAAGGAAAATCCCGAACTGTATTTTTTGAAGTGCCAAGCAGATAACTGTTGTAATTTCTATTACAGTAAAGGCGGTGGCTCACAGGCTAAGTATTGCGGTAAAGTCTGCCGGAATAAAACGAATTATGAGAAATACTATTCAACAATAGAAGGTAAGTTATGTACCTCTATGAGAGTAGGAATCAAAAAAGGACTCGTACACAAAAAAGAAGGTAGGACTTTTGAAATCTTAGAATATACATTGCTCGACTTAATCGAGCATTTAGAATCATTGTTTGATAAACCTAAATGGAATGGTTATCAATGGGTTGATGATATTGTAGATTTGTCATGGGATAATAGAAGCGAATGGCACATAGACCACATAAGACCCGTTGCATCATTTAACTTTGATTCAACAGAACACCCCGACTTCAAGAAGTGTTGGGCGTTAAATAATTTACAACCGCTATGGGCGGCAGATAATATTCGCAAAGGCGACAAATGGGATGGAATAATAAATAGGTGATAATATGAGTATAATAGAAAGAATAAAAGAAATTGAAGAAAATTTACAACGATATAAAACGCTCTTTGAACAACTACAGGATATGGAAATGATATATGATAATTTAGATTGGGGCGATGTCTACAAACCCCACCATATAGATATGGAATTATCTGATGCTATTAGTGAAGTTGAAAATAAAATAAATGAGATTGAAAGTAAATTGGAGATGATATAATGTTATGGACAGAAAAATATAGGCCCGCTTTACTAAGCGGAATAAAAGGACAGGAACACTTCGTAATGGATGCGGAGAATTGGGTAGAATTACAGAACATGCCAAATGTTTTGTTTTACGGTACTTCCGGTACAGGTAAAACTGCGGCAGGTTTAGCCCTAGCAAAAACATTACTCGGAGAAAACGCACTAGATAATTTCTTTGAGATTAATGCTTCTGATGATAGAAGACTAGAAACGGTTAGAACTAGAATTAAAGAGATTGCCCAAAGCGGCAAACTTGGTAATGTTCCCTTCAGAATAATTCTATTAGATGAAATGGATGGAATGACAAACGATGCACAAAACGCATTGAAAAGAATCATGGAAAGATATTCTGAAAATGTTCGTTTTATTATTACATGTAATGATAGGACTAAGATTATCTTTGCACTACAAAGTAGATGTGCAAATTATCATTTCAAACCATTATCACCTTCAATTGTATGTTCGATTCTTATGGACATACTGAAAGAAGAATCAGTCACCAACATACCTTCCGAGTCTGAAATGCAGGGCTTTATAGGTGTATATGGTGGTGATTTAAGGAGGGCAATCACCGAGTTGCAAGCCGCAATATCATCGGACAAGCCCCTCAAAATGCAAGTTCAAGAAGGACTACAAGAATATGAAAATATAATTAATGATTTGATAAATAAAAATGCTAACATTCTTACAACACTACACGACTTACTTTACGACGGAAAAACCGTGAAGGACATTTGTGTATCTTTACATGATGTTATCATTAATGCTACTTTAGATAATAATACAAAATACAAATTTCTGAGAGTGATAGGAGAAAGCGAATACCGGTCCACTACCATGACACCTAGAGTTTTAGTCTCTTGGATGGTAGGACAATTAATATGAAAAAGGAGGAATCTGATATGGATGAAAAATTAAAGAACGAAATAGAGCAAGGAGCAAGTCTTCTCGGACTTAGTGCGGAGGACGCACTAGGAAAGTACGAAGATATTTGCAGAGAGAATGGGGTAGAAACAAATAACCCCATTGGACTTGGACTTTGGCGAAGTCATGTTGCACAAAGCCGAAGGCAGAAGTCTAAACCTAGTGGTGGCGGAAGTAACCAATTGTCTAAGAAGGCATTTGGTTTCTTTATCTCACTTGAGTCTCCTAGAGACACAATGGTTTGGAACAGAAACAAGGCCAAAGAAGAATACGCTAGGAATGCTGATGCGGCATTAGAAGCAGGGCTAATTGCTACTGCTGAAGAAACAGACGGTGGATGGAAAATCCTTAGAGTTTTCAAGGGCGATTACCAAGAAAGAATGGTAAAAACCCTACCTGATGGTGCAGAGGAAATTGGTGGTAATACTATCATTCCACTTGACGCAACCGAAAGTTATCCTAACGGTGGTAAAAACCGAAACTTTGGAAAGCCACTACCAGCACAAGAATTCCGCCGAACCGGAGTTTTCTATGGTATGGTCGGGGACAGTACAGAGATGAAACCGTATTTCTTTTCTTACAAGAAAGATGGTTGTTTAGACTTTGCACCAAATTGTTTTGAATACCTACACATGGTGGTAATTAAGAATGAAAATTCGGATGACATTTATGGATATACCGAAGTTACAAAATCTAGTTTAGTTATGAATACAAATCTAGACCCTGAAAACTCTGACTATAGAGATATGTCCAACTACAATTATGTGGAAACTTTGACTAGTGAATTCTCTAACAAGATTACAGAATTAGTGGACATTGATAGACAACATGGAAATTTAGCCATGCTACCTGTAAAGGAGAGATATGTAATTACCGACGGTACAGTTTGTAATATGAACATGACTCCATTTGGAAATGGAAACCGTGTTCTAAACATTACAGATTTAAATGCAGAATTCGATTATGAAGGTGGAAATAATATGACAACATGTTGGGTTCCTGAACATATCGAAATTGATTTTGGTATCGGTAGTAACATTATTGTTATTGGTAGGACTTCTCAAAGACAAGGAGATGACGGACCCGAACCTGTTACAATTAATGTATCGGGTATTCTAACTGTAGAAAGAGTCGGCTCTCCTGTAGAGATTGAGCAGACTGAAGAAACCAACGACGATTGGTTTAGTTGATTCCAAAGGGGTCGTTCCCTTCAACTGCTAGTGTAAATATATTCTAGTGGGAAAAAAAAGATATTCAAATGGGTGCGAAGCCCATATTTTCAATGAGGAATTATAATGAGTGAATTAATAGATGAAAGATATGTAATGAAGGCTGGCAGTTATGTGGCAGACTTGTCCCTTGTGGAATTTATTACATGGAGACAGAACGACGACGGGATTTTACTAAAGTTGCATATAGGGCAAAAGGAAATACGATTCCTTAGTACTAAGGAAATGGCAACTGAAGTTATGGGAATTTGGACAAAATTCCGTGGTCAAGAAATAGACTTTAGAGAATATGAAATAGGTGGTAAATATGAGTTTAACTAAAATGAAGAAGGAAGTTATGGAAGAAGCAAAGGTAACTGCTGATGCTAAGAAGAAAACTATCTTTGGTAAGAAGCAAGAAGAGTTTAATTCTTCCTTTGCAGATTATATGAAAAAGAAAAGAGAAGCCAAGAGTTCTAGAATGGTTCTAGGCATTTGGGGAGAACCTAAATGCGGAAAGACTGGAATTGCTTTGGATTTCCCCGATAGAAACATTTGTGTTTTAGATTGGGATAAAGGCGTAGATTCTACATGGAGAGAATGGCACAATTCTTCTGAGAAGATTGATGTCTATTGCCCTATTGTCATGAACAAAGACAATGTTGTAGATATTGATAAGAGCGATGATAACTCTCACGCCTTTGTTAAATATGTTAGGCAGAAAATAGAAGATGGAGATAATCCTATCTTTGTATTCGATGGAGTAGATACTTGGTTTCAATCTTGTTTGTTGAAAGTAAATCCAAATCCTAGAGTAGTCACTAAGGTAATGCCATACCAATACGGCGCAAGAAATAATATCTTCTACCATCTTTTGGAAACTATTTACCAACTGAACTGTGATGTGATTTACATTACTCACGAAACGGAGAAGTATCTAGATAACTCTCCTGTGGGTATGATGCCTAACTGGAAAGATTGGGGAGGAAAACTAGAACAGGAAATCTACTGTACTAGAAAGAAGATAAAGGGACAAACTCACTTTGTTGCAGAACTAGTAGGTAGCCGAACTAATGGAAACTTAGTAGGGAAGTCTTGGACTGTTAGAGAAGGTAGTCCTCCTAACATTAAGTGGAACGGAGTACCGGAATTAAAAGAGGGTAAAATATGAAATTTAATATTGATAGTAAAGTAATATGTAATGCACTAGATGATATTCAGGGTAAAGGAAAGTACGGAGTTTCTAACAGTAGTTTAGATGATTGCGTCTACCTAACTCTAGAAGGAAATAATCTAGAATTATGGAATGCGGATTCTACACTTTCGCTAACAATTGATTTAGAAGTAAGCGGAGAGGAAGATGGGGACTTTGTAATGAATGCAAAGATACTAACTACTTTCTTGAAAAAGTTTAGTGGAAATGCTACTTTCGTAGGAGAAGATACTCTTACAGTTACTTGCAATAGTCAAGTAGTAGTCCTACCTAGAATCATTGCGCATTCTAATATAAATGCGATTACTAGAATCAAGGGAATGTTGGAACATGTTTTTTATGAAGAAGAACCTCAAACATTATTTATGTTTGGCCCTTCTAGATTCGAGTCAGCATTCACTATTCATTCTGAAGATTTTAAGAAAACTATAGGCCTATGCGAATTAATTAAGAGCGGGGTTTATCGTTTAGATTCTAATGAAGAAGTAAAGATTAGTAGCCAAACATCTGCTTCTAATAAGTACATGGAAACTATGACCACTACAAATAAGATAGGCGAAGAGGCTACAGTAGAATGGTCAGGACCACTACACAAATTCTTTGACGGGAAAATAAACTTCTATATCAAAGATGAATTCCCCCTACTTTTAGTAGGAACAGATAGAAAGTTAATCCGTGCGCCGCATGTGAGTTGAGGACAATGATAATATCCACATTTTGTGACAATAAAAATATCTATGTAAGTTGGAGAGAAAACGGAGAAAAGAAGGAAGAGATAAAACCTTTCAGGCCGTATTTTTTTATAGACGATGAGGATAGAGAGTTTAGATTTTATAACCCTAGCAAATATACTAAGCGAGAGTTTGAATATGAAACCGGGGAATGGTATTCTCTAGAAGGAAGAAAACTAAAGAAGGTATATGTAGAAAACTCTACGGACATTAGAAATGCGAAGGAGAGGTTTTCAAAAACTTGGGAAGCAGATGTAAGATACCATCACAGATATGCTATTGATAATTTAACCGAGATACCTGAATATAAAATGCGTAAATGGTATTGGGATATGGAATGGCAACAAGGCGGAGAACATCATGACAAGATTACTACTATTGTAATGTATGATAATTACGATAAAGAATACTATCAATGGGTTTGGTTTCCCGATGCCCCCTCTCATTTACATTGGAAACAATCAGATAAGATAGCGGTATTTAATAATGAAAAAGATATGATTGAATCTTTTATGACAACTATGCAGGAGAAAAACCCCGACATGTTAATCGCTTGGTTTGGTTTAAAGTTCGATTTACCAAAACTGATTGATAGATGTTGTGCATTAGGAGTTAGCCCACTAAAGTTATCTCCTTATGCTTCTGTTTCAAATGTATTTCCAACTAAAGATGGATATAGATTTACAAAGGCAGAAGAAGGGTTTTCCCCTATCTCTCAACCTATTGGTGGGAGGATTTGCCTAAACTTAGATTTAGCATTCGAAAGGCAATGGAATGATTCACAAAGAGGAACCCTACCATCGCTTAGTCTAAACTATGTTTCTGAATATGTCTTAGGTAGAAATAAATTAGAATCAGAAAAGTTTCCTGACCCTAATGAATTCTATCGCAGGGCATGGTTAGAAGATACAGAAACTTATCTTAAATATGCTTTGATAGATGTAGAATTGATGGTGGAAATAGATGACTCTAATTATTGTAGTGAGGCAATGTTAGCCCTACAAAGATTACTAGTTGCTCCTTTCGACGCTTGCTTTTATGCAAGTCATATGGGCGGAGTTTATTTTATGCGTAATGCTACTTGGAAGGCTCCTACGGGATTCCGGCCTAAGAATAAAATATGTCCGGATTGCAATACAGTAAATGATAAGAAGGCCAAAGTTTGCAAAAGTTGTAAAGTGAGTTTATCTTATCAAGGGGCTATGGTATATGACCCATTGAGCGAAAGCACAAACGGTCTTCACAAAGGAGTGGCGGCATTCGACTTTGCTGGCCTATATCCTTCGATGATATTGGCTAGGAACATTTCATTTGAAACAATCAGCGATACCCCCACTGAATTAGGAGCGAATCTTGCTACGCCGAAGGACTTCAGCATATGCGATAAGAAGGACATGGTTTATTTTAAAACTGATAAATTAGGATTGTTGCCAACTGCTGTTTTGGAATTGAAAGAATTGCGTAATGAATATAAAGCAAGGATGAAAGAAGCCAAAAAGCAGGGGAATGATTCTGAATATGTTAAGTGGTACAATAACCAAATGGCGGTCAAAAGACTATCTGCATCTTTCTACGGGATTCTTGCTTTTGCTGGATTCGGTTGGTCGAATGTAACTTTGGCAGAAAGCATTACTGCGAGCGCAAGAGAAGCAATTAGAAGTGCGGCATTTAAAGCAAAGGAGATGAAAGTATGAAGTGTAGACTATGTTTAAGAAAAGTAGGCGCACTACACCCAATTCAGAATGCTTGCTCTGAATGTGTTAGAAGAATAAACTATGTAAATAAAAAAAGGAGTAATAAATATGGAAGGTAAATGTAAATTATGTAAGAAAGAAATACTTGGCCACGGCAATATGTTAAGCAAAGGCGGAAAGTGCTGCGACGATTGCAATTTATATATTGTTTTACCCGCTAGACTGAAGGGGGTTCACTATTGAATACCTTTTTAAGAAATAGAATAAGAATCGAAGTACACAACATGCCGCAGCCATTTACTTCTCATATGTTGAGAGTACACATGATAGAAATTTATGGCACTAAGTTTGCTGGAAATACTAGAAGTATAGGCTACATCCTTACTAGAATGGACAATATAGAAAGAGCGAGTAAGACGGAATGGAGGGTTAAAGATGGAGTTTAATTTAGAAACATATTACAAGTTGCTGGAATGGTCTAGTAGCAAAGAAGGCATTCTAGTTGCATTGATAGTGCTTTACTTCGCTTGGTTTTTTATACCCGCAGTAAGAGTATCTTTCTTTGATTCTGAAGGAGAAAAGACCGACCCACTTACTAAAGTTATAGTTTTCTTAGTGGTTTTTCTTGTGTTGCCCCCACTACTAATATTAGGAATAATACTCAATTTCCTAGGCTTACTAAGTGAAGAGGAAGGTGTCGAAGTATGAAAACTAAATACATTACAGTTAGAGTAGATTATGATTCAGAAGAAACTTGGGAAGTTTCTCTAGAAGAAATTAGCGAGATAATTTCTATGATGACCAACCTAAAACGCAAGGCTGAGATAGTAGGAATAGAATCGGAGTTGAAAACATGATGATGGATAAAACCAATGAACTCCTAGAAGAATTGCTGGCTATGATAGCAAAAAGTAACAAGATATTAATGATGGTAAATATCGTGAACATAGCAACCATCATAACAATAGTAACGGTGATATTATGAGTAAAGAATTAGAAGAAGAGATTATTAATCTAAAGGACAGAATCAAAGGCCTAGAAAGAGACTTGGACTATCAGGTAGAACAGAACCACAACAATACAGAGATGTGGAATGCCATTAGAGAAATCCAAGATGAATTAGTTAAGAAAGGACTATGGTTTATTCATCAGTTGTGATACTATGAAAGAAAATAAAGTCTATTGGAATAAAAATAAAATATGTACTAGAATAATTAGAGCCTTCTCTGAAAGTGAAAATAAGGCTATGACTACAAGAGAAATCTTTTATTTAATGTTAGACCAAAAAAACCATCGAGGTGCAAACTGCCGTAGCAATTTCACCGTACAAAAGGTGGCGCAGATTCTTAACAAATATCCTTTCTTTGAAAAGTCAGGTACTAAGTATGCTAGAAGTATGCTTAATAACACTATGCAGGTATGTGTTTGGAGACTAACGGCATTAGGAGAGGAAGAATAATGGGCCGAGGAAACATAAGAAGATTAGATTGGTCTGCTATAGATGCTTCTTTAGATGAAGTGTTGTCAGAATTATCTGTAGATGAAATATGGGTAGAAGATTTGTTGTGTCGGGTTATAGATAGGTATGTTAAGTTAAGTAAGCACAATGTTTTCTATCACAATACTTATCCTAAAAAAAGATTCTTAAGTGCCTTAAGCAGTAAAAGGCTTCTAGATAGAGGATGGACCTGTAAGCGTAGGTCTAAATTTTCCTTTCTTAAAATAAACGGAGAGAAGAGGCGAATTTCAAATAGAAAGATGAAGGCATTTAGGAGTAGTGAAGAAGAATGACGCAGCAAAAAATTCTATTGGATTGGTTAAGCCAATACATAGATGATGTTACTACTATTCGAGTAGATAAGGATGTAATACATTTATTTGTTAATGGGAAAAGAATAGGGATAATCACACATCAGAAAATAGGTGTTTAGAAATGAAAGTAGTATATGGACATACAGATTCAATCTATGTTGAGATAGATTCAATCGAAACGGCTAAAAAAGCCGTTATAGAAATCAACGACCATGTTAGGAAATCCTTTCCTAATGTTTTGGGGCTAAGTGAGCATCCGGTAGTGCTAGAATTTGAAAAATACTATTCTAGACTAGGAGTGGGGGCAACTAAGAACAGAAACGCAGGTCTAATCTCTTGGAAAGACGGATATGTGTTAGAAGAACAGGAATTTACTATGACTGGCTTTACTGCAAAGAGAATTTCCGAAACTCCTCTAGCAAAAGGCGTCCAAATGAAAGTTTTAGAGATGTGGCTTAACGATTGTACCTTCAAGGAGATTAATTCTTGGCTAAATGCAAAATACACTTCAATAATAAATAGCGAATTTGATAAAGTGGATATAATTAAGCGAAGTAGGCTAAAAGTCGAGAGACTTTCTGTAAAATGCCCGTCTTGCAACAAGAAATACAAAGTAGAAGAATGTTATTCTATAGATTGGTGTGAAAAGTGCGGAGAGGAGAAGAAAAACTTCACAACTTTACAAAACAAGAAGCCTATCTTCGGAGAAGGCATAAGTGGAATACTCTACGGTAAGGAAAAGTTAGATATGGACTATGATGACTCATATCTGTTTATGAAAATCAAGGCAACAGATACATTTACTCATCCATTGACTAACGAATTGAAGGCTGCGGAATATTTTTCCGCTACGACTTATGAAGATTTTAAGGAAGCGCAACCGGACTTGCTCTATTATGGTAATACTGTAATTAAAAAGGCGGAGCCTATCTACAAGGCTATGGGTTGGAATACAGATTCAATCCGAACAGGTAGAATGCAAACAAGTTTTGATGATTGGTGGTAATAATGACTTATGAAGAAGAGATAAAAAATATGGATGAATATACTTATCAGTGGAATGCTGATAATTACGATAATGAAGACGAACCAATTCTAAAGATTACAAAGTCTTCTATGATGTCACATCTTTGGTGTCCCAAGAAATATGAATTTGGGTATATACAAAGACTACCGCAAGACCAAAGCGAAGCGATGAGAAAGGGTACGGTGATGCACAATGCTAGAGAAGATTTCTTTAACGATTTCGATATTGCTAAGGCCGAAAATATGTCACATGATGAATTGGTAGATTATTGTACTAGCCTGTTTCCTATAGATGACTATTTCGACGAGTATCTTACGATAGCCTCATTTGAAGCAAACAGGTTTTCAGAATCTAAAAATGAAGATAAGTTGGGAGAATTTCTTCCAGCATGTAACGAAGGTAAATTTGATTGTGAGATTGTAATTAGTGCGGAAACTGACCCAAACTATCCTCTTAGGAGAGATTACAAAGTCCATCTACAGGGTATTATTGATAGGGTATTCCGAGAAGGAAATGGCTACATCCCTATGGAATTTAAAACCGGGAAATGGACAGACGGGAAAGTTTCTAGCATGAGAAAGGAAATGGCTTTCTATAAACTAATGATAGATAATGCAAGTGATGAAGTTCTAAGGCAAGCGGGACTAGAACCAAATGTTGATGTTACTCATTGGGCTTGGTACTATCCTATTTCTAACTACATGTATGTAGAGGAAGTGAAAAAGATGTCAATGGGTGCTATGAAGAAAAGTATTGCTAGATTGATTCATGCGTATGAAAGAAAGAATTTCCCTGCAAAGTTTTTCTACAAGACTTGCGCTCACTGTAGTTACTTTGGGATTTGTGAATCTGCACAAGAAGATACATGGGTGTGATTAGATGATTGATTTATTAATAGAAGCAAAAGTAATTTCTAGGGATTGGACATTTAATCAAATATCTGATTTAAAGAATACTATAGAAGAACTTTCTACAGAATTATATTCTGAAATGAAACTGCAAGAAAGATTTGAATTAATTAGAGAATGTCCTGTTAATGATTTATATGTGGGGCAGACCTTTGAAGATGCTTTTAGGGAAGTTGTAATGATAACTCTAAGAGGAGAAGTCGCAGGTAAAATAAAAAATATGCTAGGAAAAGCAACAATAAGTTTTGGTGATAAAAATGAAGTTTCCGAGAGAAGTGTGGGCGGGAAGCCACATAAAGAACGCTCCTCAAATGAAAAGAAAGATAGTAAGAACAAAGAGTGAATATACTGCATTTGTAAAAGCGCAGAATAATCGCACTAATGTTTATACTACGGTCTATGACTTTGAGCATTTTAGTGAGATGGCTAAGATTGATTCTAGTGTAATTCTAGATAAGATTTTCTTAGACTTCGATGCTCATGGAGAAGACTTAGATAATGCCTTTGAGGATTTGAAAATGGTAATGGAATATGTAATTACAAATGACATTGAACATTCATGTTTCTTTTCGGGAAGAGGATTCCATTTATTTTTACATGGTGAAGTTACAGATAATATCCGTGACATCCAAGCCTATTTTAGAATAATTAAAAGGTATCTAAAGAATAATACCAACTACGAAATTACATTGGATGACAGGGTGGGACAATCTACTAGATTACGAAGAGTACCTAATACTGTAAATATGTCAAGTAGAAATGAAGCAGGTATTCCTTACTATTGTATTCCTATCTTCTATGAAGATTTGGCAAGGGGACTTTCACACATTCTTAAATTGGCAGAAAGACCTAGGCTCATACCTAAGAGGATTACAGGAAAGGAAAAAATATCATGGCCAAAATCTAAGCCCTTAGAAGCAGTAAAGGGAGAAGTAGTGGCTACCGTTTTCAAGGGGAGGCTACCTATTCTTCCCTGCTTACATAGTGCAATTATGGTAGAGAATCCTAGCCATATGGCTAGAGCATATCTTGTATCTTGGTATAGGGATTTACTATCCGGTTGTAGTAAAGGGTTAAGTAATTCTGAAAAGCAAGATATATTAGATAAAGTCGTAGAGGAAATTAAATGGATAGCCGAAACCCATGATGAGGTTTGGCTTGATTGGGACGAAGGAGAAACTAGGAAACATGCTCGCTTTACAGTGTTTGGAGAATATACTGCTCCGCATTGTAAAACAAAATTGATTCCCGAAGGGTATTGCATTGGAAAATGTTGGAGATACCCCGAAGAGGTGAAAAAATGAATATAGATAAATTAACACACGCAAGTATATGCTTAGATAATGCACTAGAAGAAGTGTTCAAAGGAAATACTGAAAAGGCACAGGAATACATTCGTAAAGCAAAGGAAAGTTTGGAGTGGTTTGAATGAAATTAGAAGGAGAATATATTGAAAGACATATCAAGAATTTGAAGTGGCTTGAAGTAGATTTAATGGTTGCAATCGAAATACGGGAACTAGACATCACACCGACTGTAATAGTAGAGGAACTAAAAGAAGCATACAACCATGTTCAGAAGGCTTTAGAAATATTAGATGGAAGTGATTTATAATGCAAATGACATTAGACGATTTTGGATTGACAATGGAAGGGCAAACTAAGTTGAGTGATTTTGATGTTAGTGATAGACAGTAGAGAAAGGAAAGGTTCTCTTCTAGTAGACTTAGTAGAAAATAAGGCTAAGTCTCTAAATATAACAACTGAAAAGAAGTGGCTTGAGATTGGAGACTATGTTTTTGATGATGTCTGCTTTGAAGCAAAGTCCGTTGTAGATTTTATTGGTTCGGTTATGAGTAAAAGAATTTGGACTCAAATAGATAATATGGATAGATATTACAAGACCAATATTGTTATTATTTACGGTAGTTTATCCGAAGGCATTAATAACATAATGGAAAATAGTCAGTCTAAGTTGCCCCCTTCCGCTAGGGCCATAATGCTAAATAATAAGTTTTTAGGAGCCATAGGGAGAATCACATTAGACACAGACTGTAAGGCATTTTGGGTTCCTACCGAAAAAGAAGCCGCACTAATAATCACAGCAATATGCAAAATGAAACCGATAGAAAGAGATGTAATAAGACCTGAAGTATTCAAAAGAATAACAACAGATGATTTAAGATTAGATTTACTAACAAGCATAAAAGGCGTATCAATAAAAAAGGCAAAAGGACTCATTAAAGAGTTTGGCTCTATTATGGAAATAGGGGAGCAAAGGCCTCACGAATTGACAATAATAGACGGCATTGGAACAGTCGTCGCCGAGAGGATAATTAAGGTTCTAAACAATGAAGGGAAAGTGAAAATATGAATTATGATGATGAGATAGAAATACCCGAAGAATACTACGGGGTTGCACTAGAAGAAAAAATGCCTAGGGTGGTAGAAGATTGGAAGAAAACAGTACTAACGGTTTCTCATAAAAATGATATTCCGGCTATGGCTTCCTTCTTTTCTTTACTTGGGCAGATTACTAAAGATTTTATTAGAATACCTAGAGGAAAGAATACTGAAGATAGCAGAATACATTTTTGTTGGATGCAGACTTCAGGTACAGGAAAAAGCACTCTTTGGAATTTTATGGGTCCGGTTAGCAAATCCCTACACAAGAAAATCAATGACTTCGAAGGAACAGGAAGTAGTAATTCTTCAGAAGTCTACATTCCTAGAAAATATGACAACTTCGATGTTGTAGAATATACAGATGCGGCTTTGATTGGTTTCTATGAAAAACTAAAAGAGTTGGATGAGAATGACGAACCCGTATTTGAGAGAAGGTCCGGCTCCTTAGAAGGAAACGGTTTGGCCCATTGGGACGAATTTGAGTATTCCGGAGTTTTCAAACAAAGCCAACACAAAGAAAACATCATCGTCTATCTAAATACATTGATGAATACTTTAGAAGGAGAATCTTGGATAATTACTAAGAAATTAAAGGAAGGACATTTGATGGAATGTATGTGCCAGCGTTCAGTTTGGGCCACTACTTATATTCCTAAACATCTTAAATCTGTAATAGCAGAAAAGGGTGTATTACAAAGAATGTTAGTTTATGTTAGAGAAGTACCTGAAGAAGAACAACATGATATGAGAATGTTACAATTGAGACAATCAGGTAAAAGAGAAGTAACCGAAGTAGATACAGAAAGATTTGCAAAGGCACTATTCACTCTTTACAAAGATGTAAAGGCGAGATTCTTAGAAGTCGGGGAAGACCCGTTTAGTACCATTACTTATAGTGAAGGATTCGCAGACGCATTGATAAACGAATATATGAAGATGAGAGACTACATTAAATCTTCTAGACCGGAGATTAGAGAGATTGCTCAGAACTTTATGACTAGAATTAATGTTCAGTTGTTGAAATTATCTGTTCTATGTTGTATAGCCGAAAGAAAATTTGTAGTTACTCCTACCCATGTTCGTCAGGCATATATTTTAACCCAACAATGTTATAGCACATTGGTAGAGTGGCTAGAACGAAGCCTGAAGATACAGAAGTCGGCTCTCGTCCAAAATAAATCTGTAGTGTTCGTACAAGAATATAATGGAATGGTAAAGGATGGAGAAGTAAAAGACGATGGTTATGTTAGCAAACCTAAACTGTTTGAGAGAGTACAAAAGAAAGGAATTTCGAGAGCGCAATGTTATAGGGACTGGAAAATTATTGAAAGCAAATTCGAGAATGATACAGTGAACAGGTCAGTATTTGTCAGGTTAAAAAAAGGAGATGATGGAAAATGATATGGGAAAACCACTTCCTAGTATTTGATGTGTCGAAAGGACCGAAGGTAATTATCGAAGCACTGAATACTTATGGAGAAGAAGGATGGGAATGTTCTGCTATGATTGCGGTTGCAAATACAAACATAGTAGTATTTCTAAAGCGTAGAACCGATGTCGAGGAAGAACCAAAGGACGAAAAGGCAGAACAACTTGCCAAACTTTGGACTTCCCCTAAAGGAGACAAGTGATAGTATGTCAGTATTAGCCATTGATTTAGAAACTAAGAACATGTCCTATGAAATAGGGGGGTTTGGAAATACCCACATGTTTAAAGTTTCTACCGTGGCTACATGGGACGGTACTTCAGGAACAGTATATGTAGACGAACCGGTAGATTCTTTTGCGAAAGCGGGTGCAGAAACAAAGCCACTTTCCCAATTGAAGTATGACTTAGATGACCACTTGCAAAAAGGCGGGTTGTTGCTAGGACATAATATCGCCGTTTTTGACCTACCTATACTTAGAGATTCTATGGATATATATTGCATTAATAAATATCTAAAGGAAGAAAAATACATTGATACTAGCAAACTACTAGTTAAGGAACACGGCGAAAGATTCCAATTAAAGAATCTAGTAAAGTGTTCTCTAGATGATGCTAAATTAATGGAGAGCGCAGACGCTCCCAAACTTTGGAAACAGGGAAACCATACCGAAGTAGTGGAGTATTGTTTGAAGGACACGCAATTAGTTTATGACCTATGGAAATATGGTCAAGATAACGGATTTGTAAAGGCCTTCTCGACTGAAAAAGAAAAACACTTGGAATTAGGAGTTGATTGGTAATGGACACACTAGAATGGTTCGGCCTTCTTATTTTCTTGGTTATCGTGACCTTGTTGTTCTTCGCAGCATTTGGTGGTTCTAAACTATCAGATTCTAGCGTAGAAGAATATCTATCACGATTAATGAAGGAAGATGAGAAGCGTGGGCCTTAGAAAGAAATGCAAATATTGTGGTTCGCTTACAATAGCGAAGCGCATGAAAGGTTTCTATTTAGGTTCGGACAAACAAAAGAAACTTTGGGAATGTAGGGAATGCAAAGGCATTTGGTCTGAAGAATCAGACTAAAATTAGACGGGTCGGAGACTCACTTTAATCGGTGGGTTTCCGGCTCGATTTTTTTTATAGCGATTTTTCCAGATATATGCGATTTTTGTATTAGATATTTTCTACCAAAATATTCTAAAGTGGGTATTTTATACTTAAGAAAAACCCTACTTTTTGCTCACTAACAATTTATGCAAGTCTAATAACAAGCCATGTTGTAGCATCATATCCTATTACTGTATATGTGGCTCCAGCAACTAAGTTGAGTGGGCCACTGCTATTAAGTGGTGCTAGATTTTCGTCTAACATAGAATTACCGCCCGACCCAATTTCTAGGTCTACTGCATCTCCCCCTCCAGCATTTGCGGTACAAATTATGGTCATTTGATGCCCTATTGTAAAAGCGGAAGCGGCGGGTAGCATTATATTAAGCGGCCCGCCACTAGGGGGAGGCCCCGGTGCAAAGGCAGTAGTGCTACAAATAATAATATTATTATTAGTTGTCATTTGGTAGGGGCCACCCGCACCTGTAGCACTGTTTATAATAGATACTGGTTGCCTAATTCCTCTGCTAGTTATCACACCGTCTACTTCAAGTTCAGTATCGGGAGTTGTAGTACCAATACCAACTTTACCACCGGAGTTAATTCTCATTCTTTCAAAAGTTGCACCACTTGTGGCTGAACCATGTTCTGCATCGCTAGAAGCCGTAGAGAATACAAGGTCTGTTTCATTATTATCTGTGTCGAAAGTATCACTAGCCAGTGCAGTAATTGATGCACCGGGTAAGATTGCATCCGTACCGCTTGCTTCTAATGGTGCTTTGAAATCAATCTTACCTAATACATCATTTGCTACAACTGTTGTTTCCTTTGTTGATAAAGTTAATACTGCACCTGTAGTAGTTAAACCATCTTGTATTTCTAATTTAGAAGAAGGAGTACCAGTACCAATACCTACTCTGTCAGTACCAGCATTAGCATATATTAAGTTAGTATCTGAATCACCCTCAACGATGAAATCTATATCTTGACCGCCTTGATTGAATGTAGTGTGAGTTGCGTTAAACTCGGCCCTGCTATACATTGTTCCAGCCTTTTTAGTCCTAATATTAAACTTACCGCTTTCAGTACCGTTAGTTATTACTTGCTTTTCAACATATATATCAGCATAATCTGATTCCGCCCCACTATCGGTTTTACCTCTCCATTTGACATGACCTATATCTTCATTAGTTCCCGTAGGCGTTCTATTTTTGTAAAAGGTAATATCGGGTGCGCCTGTCCCTGATGTTTCTGATGATTCTATCAAAAGAGCGTCAGCCGCATGGTCTGTTTTGATATGTACCAATTGGTCTGCTCCATCTATTGTTAATACATCTTTAGTCGCACCGCCATCATTTACTCTAAATATAATATCTTTGTCTTGAGTTATATTTTCAATTATAGCATTATCAGAAGAAGTAGACATTTTTAAATCAGTACCTACTTCTAAAGTACCAAATGCTTGAGTTCTCCCTCCACCCGTAACTGCAAATTTATTATTTCCGGTATCGTCTTTAACTACTACTGCGGTAGCATCAGTATCAGTACCTAATTGTAAAATTATTTGGTCATCAGTATCTTGGTTATCTATTGTAAAATCGCCAACTGTGTTAGTAATAGTAGTTCCTGCTGCCGCACCGACAATACTAGCAGTTGGTGTATAAACATTAGAATTAGCATAAGCAATACTCAAACTATTAGATTCTTTATTTGTAGTAAAGTATTGAATTAATCTAGAACCGGCAGAAGTCGCACTAGAGTATTCTATCATTGCAACGATGGTATCTCCTAGTTTGAATTCCGGAACTCTTTCGTTAGCAGTTGGTGGCCTCAAGTATAGAACATTTACAGTTTCCCCACCTTCCCTTCCATCAGCCACCACTAGCAAATGATAGCCTTTGGCATAAGTAGTTGTCAAAGCACTATCTGCAAATGTCTTAGTTGCGACTTCTTGATATTCACCATTGCGTAATATCTTCCCTGCGGCTACCACTAGGTTTCCTCCGGTTTGATTTATGTCAAAGTCTGCTCCTGTTTTTACTACTACATTCCCTGCCGCCATTTGATTCAGTGCCTTGATTAGTCCTGAATGTGGAAAGTCTACTGTATCTACAGGCTGAGTTAAACTTGTACCTGTAGCATTTTGTGTTATGTAGTGTGGGTTTGTTGTATTAACCATTTTAGTTCACCTCTATTGTTAAGAATAGTTCTAAAGTTTCGGATGCGGTAAATGGGCCAATTCCGTCAAAATTAACCCTCGCAATCATCTCGCTACTTGTTTTGAATATGCCCAATTCTCTTATTACTTTGCCTGTAATGTTGCTTCCTGCACAAGTAACCTTGACTTCTAGCACATTTAAATCAGAACTCTCTTTTGCTATTGTTACGGTTGCGCCGCTAGGCACATCTAATGCTGTTGCTCTAGGACTAGTAGAGTTACCACCATAGCCTATTTGTGCGCTAATGGCTAATGTGTCTTTTATGTGACTAAGTACTTCTGCTCTCATTTCGTCTGTAATCAATATTCTTCCTCCACTAAATTTGTAATGGTATCAACTGCGCCGCCAGTAAATCCCATTGGAGTGCCGCTAGTATTTAGGGCTGACCCAAACCCTAGGCTTGCCCCACTACCACCAACAATCTTCCTAACTAAAAGTTTGCTAACATTAACATTAATAGAATCTAAGAGGTCGTAAGATACTGACCTTTCATCAAATTCTTTTGCTCTAATATCTGCATATATTTTTTTATTAGTGGCAAGTAATTCTGCAAACCTATCTTCTAACTGCTTACTGTATTTTCCTAATTCTAGCCTTAACATTCCTAGGTAATCATGTTCTATCTGTAGCACGATATAATCATCTAATTCTATTCCTTCTTTAAGTAATTCTACTTGGACAACATCTCCGGCTCTAATCTGACTAATGTTAGTATGGCCCACTGTTATATTTAATCTAACATTGTCAGACGAATGTAGCCTTAACAATTCCCCTGCCCTTTGATTCACTGCCTCTTGCGAAGTTAAATCGCTTTCATAAACTTCTAAAGTCTTTCGACCTAGTTTCTTAACGCTTCTCAAATTCTTCCTGCTGCCTTTATGTGCCTTTCCATAAACTATGACTTCATTATAAAAATCAAATACGGACTTTACTTTCTTATATTCAAAAATCTGATGGTCCCCATCGTCGCTAAGTAAGACCTTCGGGAAATTAGAAGTAGAAAGATTGTTGGCTAGTTTAAAAATAGATTCTTTAGGATTATATATTGTGGTGACAGCAGGTTCCTCAATTAGTCTTCTATTCTTTTTATTTAAAACTAAATTAATGGCAGAAAACAAATCTATTCCTTTGTAGTTGGGTGCTAAGAAATACGGGAAATCACTGTCCTCACTAGTGAATTCTATGTCGTTTGTTTCCAATAAGTCGTTAATTAAATCATCAGCCTCATAACATACGGTAGCCACACTACCAATCATTCCCCTCTTAGCATCTAAAGATAAGTCCCCATTTACTGTTAGGGTTATTGTTTCGCTAATAGAAGCAACGCCCAAAGTTTCTTCCATCTTATCAAAAGTTAGGAAATGTCCTATATCATCTCCATTATCTGTGTAAGTCATAGATGTTTTGTAGGCATTATCACCATCGGAAACCGCTACAATAAAATCACTATTAGGAGTAAGTAGACTTTCCATTTTATTCGCTACTCTCTGCACAATAAAATTGGAATCAGATTGAGCATCTGTATCTATTGCAACATACATTGAAAGAGCCGCCTCCTTTCCTCCTGTATTATGGAATCTAGTAAAAGACCTACCTCCGCTTGTATCTCTAACCATATAAGAATTAATTTCCGAAGGGACATAACACCCATTTTCTCCACTGATTTTAGTATATGCAGAAGATAGAGTATTCAATCTAATTTTCTTAGGAGAGTATTTGTAGAAACAGACATGGTTAGGCTGCATAACCCTATAAAAGTCTGTAACTATTTCTGTATCTAATGTTAAAATATGTCTCTCAGCACTATTAGTAGTATCTATCTCATGAGATATTACATAGGCAATGATATTAGGAGTTTGTTCGTTTAGAGAAGGAGTATTCGCAAATAAGTCAGAATAAGTCTGAACAACGAACTCATCGTCGTAATATTTTCCTTTTTCTGAAACTAGATAGCACCCAGTTAAATCGTTCATTAATCTTAGGCTCTTTCTATTTATATTAGCAAAGTCCGATGAGTTGCCAGTAACATCTTCATCGAAATAAGTTATACTAGTTACATCAGTATCTAACTCGATGACATAATGATATATGTCCCTATTACCCGCCGCTTTATTTCCGTAAGGTGAGCCTGTTTCTAAATATAATCTAGGCTTGAATCCCATCATAACTCCATCTGCATCCTTAGCATATGTTCTATTTGCATGTGAACCTATACCATCTTCATGTTCAGCAAAATCATTTAATAGCCCCATTCCAACTAAACAAAAGTCACTGCCAACATTTTGTGAACTCCTGAAAGAAATTGATTCAACAGGCCCACCTACAGTACCTTTAGAAACCAAACTTCCTCCCCCATCTTCAACATTAAACCTATCTAAAAATATAGGTAAGAAAGGATTGTATAAACATTCGTCGCCAGCAGCGTCGCTACTATCAGGTTCATCCAAAGAACCATGCCATGTATCAAATAATTGATATGGATGGTCAGTTATTTGCGAGGCCGCTTCAGAAGTATCTCCAAAAATACTAGTAGAATCTAAATCAATAGGAAGATAAGTGTTGAAGGATTTGTCGGCACTACCTAAAGCCGCAGTATCTAAGTGTACGCTATTTTCCCTGTACCAAGCAGAAGAAGTTCCATGACCATAATGAGCCGCACCGCTAGGATTACCAACATCGTTCATAACTATTGACTTCATCATATGTACTTCTTCTTTTATCTTTACAAATGTGTCTCCCTTTCCGTGTCCTCTAATAGTAGGAACAAAGTCCTGATTCGCAGTACCACCTGTGTTTCTCAGTTCATGTAAGAGGTATAAAGTACCTGCAAAGTAAGAAGTACCATTTGTTTTTCTAGCCTTATCCATTAAAATAATTTTCCAACTACTACCACTTCCATCAATAGCCGCTACTTCCCCAATATACCTACCATTAGAATCTGCTATAATAGTTCTAGGGGGTGCAAGTATAGTACCGGGATTAACAGAAGTATCTGTAGCAATATAAGAACCGAAAGTTAGAGTTTGATTAGCCGAAGAACCGCCATCTCCCTGTGCGCCCCCGGTAGTAGAGGCAGATAATTCAAATGAAGTTACACTAACTCCCGCACTACCTCCATTTAGACTAGCGATTACTGCGCCCGTTGGTATTCCCGGTCCACTTACAGGCATACCTACCCTAAGTTTTGCAGAACTGCAAAGAATGGTTGGGTCATTATCGTAGGTGCAACCTGTAACTGTGTAATCTTGGTAATCTGCTGTAGCAACTTCAGAACTAGAGAAGCATGTTGCTAAAGAATTAAATTGAAAAGTTGAATATTTAAACATAGGCAAAACCCTTTCTTTAGAAATTATATTTTCAGGGTCTATTTGATTAAATGCCCAATCTATAACCACCTCTGTTAATCTCATAAGAGAGAATCTTTTTAATTCTGAAATAGTCCTATCTGCGGATTCAATAGAAGCAGAAGAATAATTAGAATCATTTAGTGTCAAAGTATTAGTTTTGCCTATTGTTCCTTCTTTAATATCTGAAGATGAGGTTTCTATCGGGGCTTCTAATGCAAGGAAATTATAATTAGAAATATCTCTAGTCTGACTAAAAGTTAATATTTGACTAGATAAACTCCCTCCTGTGGTTGATACAGATAGTTCAAAGTGTGTAGCATCAGTAACACTTGCTACCGTAGAACCTTCAGGTATTCCCTCACCACTAACAGACATTCCTGCTATGATGTCAGAAGAAGAAGTATGAGTAATAGTTGGGTCATTATTGTATGACGCACCACCAACAGTAAAACTATGCATCAAACTATCATGACGCTTAGAAGAATAGGGATGTAGGTCCGATGTGGCAAACAAAAACATTCTAGATACTTTGTAATCTAATAAATCTAAATGGTCTTTAGCGGTAAATATATTTTCGTGAGTACCCGGTACATCTGCTACGACATTAGTTATAGTGGGGTCGTGGGTAAATAGAACTCTTTGAGCAGAGGCCCCATTATGATGTAAGTCACTATCAAAAAATCTAGAGCCATATACTGAAGTATTTCCTCTTGATTCAGGAAGTCGGTGAGTACTATAATCATCGGCTGCATTCTTGCCCGTCTTACCCACACCGACGATAGGATAATCTTCAGAGAAACTTTCTATGTAATTTCCTAATCCAAATCTATAGGAACTGGCATAATAAGGAACTTTACTCACGGTTTCTAAATAATACTCAGAAACATCCTTTATGTCAGTAGTGCTAGTAGTATTAATCCTGTTATAATTTCCTTTTTCTAGATTTATTATTCTAAAATAAGGAGAACCATATTTTTCAGAATAGTAGTATTCGTGGGCCTTATCCCCGTAATGAAATGGGTAATTCATAGATAGGGTTTTGTAGAGACTATCCGAATTAACATGAGGACTTAACAAAGATATTATTTTCCCCGTATGTAAATGGCCAGCATTTAATAATGCTAGTTCGTGAGTTAATTTTCCTGTTTCTAAGAAAGTACTCTCTGCTAATATCTGTATAGTATGAGTGCTAATAGTAGATGTTAATTTTCTATCCAAGTAGACATAAATTGTATCGTGGTCTGTATGGAGAGTCACTGTAATAATTTTACCTAAAAAAACACCGTTAGCATAAACCGGTTTATTATGTAATTTTCTAGGACTAGCAGTAGTGGAAAGTAGGGCATCGCTAGTAGTAGTTCCGCCCCCTGCATCTTTATCAATTGTAAAATAAGTGTTACCGGAAGTACCCGTAGTACAAGCCCCTAAATCTGTAAAGGTAGTATCTTGGGTATTTGCAAAATTGATGTCTACCCTTCCTAAAGTTAAGGGTATGTGTGGAGCAATTTCTACCAAACTCCTACCGTCAGATTTCTTAATGCTTAATATAGAGAAATCAATTAAAGTATTTACGGTGTCGAAGTCCTGATATGCAGAACCGTTGTTACTTAGCCTTGCTTGGAATGCCGAATCACTTTTTATTCTTACAGTGTCGCTAAGATAATGCCCCAACGCCCTACTATCACTACTAGAAGAAGTACCGATTAAGGTGGCAGATTCAGCACCGGCACTTGTAAGGCTTTGACCACTTTCGAAAAATATTCCTTTATTAGAAGCCGCAGTTAAATCAGTACTAGTATTTTGGAATGAATTAGTAGAAAGAGCCTTATTAAACATATAATGTTTAGAAGTTGCCTTTGCTCCTACTGCATCACTTGATGGACTACTAGTAGGGTCACTTTCTACTAAAGCATAGTTTTCTAAAGTAACTCTTGTGCTACTATTAACGGTAGCAATCTTTCCAACATAGGAAACATTAGCATGGTCGGTATGGTAGGCATAGAGATGAGTTCCAACATCAGCCGATTCGGAATATGCAGGAGAACCGCTATTATCAAAATGATGAGTAGAATCAAAATCAACAGTCTTACTATCAAAAGAACATGTCAAAAGGGGACTACCGGTAATTAAAGTCACATCATTAAATGGGCTATTACTAGAATAGATAATGTCTTGAGAGTGTATAGTATTTTTATTTACAGCAGGTGATAATAATTTACTATAATTATTTCTTCCACTTATCTGTATAATTCTTTGGCCATTTTCTAGATATGAGTCTATATTTTCAATAGAGCCATTGAATTTTTCTATTTCTATTTCATATTCCCCACTTAGCCACTCTAAAGCAGAATTAGACACCCCAATTCCATATGTTTTATCTATAAAATCAAGCGTCATTAGTTTCTTCTCTACATCTATCGCAGTAACCGTAGCCCTAAGAAAAGCAAAGTCACCAGAAATAAAATTAATGAATAAGTTTTCATACCTATCAGCAACTAGAGGAAAAGAAGTTAATAGCGTTTTGTCTGTTTTATTAAACGCCCTACGGTATAGTTTATCTCCTACAGAAATAGTTGGGTCAGTTGAATCAATAAATGTTCCCGCAACCTCATCAGTTTTATGATATTTAGCAGAAGACGCTAGTAAAGTAATCGGTTGGCTTGCCGGAGTAGTGGCTGTAGCCGCAACAAAAGTGCCAATTGACGCTATAATGAATAAAGTAGAACCTATTTTTATTTCGTCATTAGCATTTAGGAAATTATTCAAATCATGGGTAGTGGTAAAGGTATAAGTTGGGGACGATGCAGAAAGCACCTCCACTTCTAAATCAAACCATCCGTCTAATTGGGAGGTATGTACTTTATGTCTAACCCTATACCCTTCGTTTTCCACGATTTTTTTATCTTGGATTCTAAACATATCCGCAATCTTAGTTTCTGCATATCCTCCTCTTTGTCCGTAGGACTCATAGACAATATTATCAAACACTCCAAATGCTTGATTGGATTTATCAGGAGAATATTTGTAGTGTAAATATCTGCTCGGTCCCCTAAATTGTAAAGTGGTATGGTCATCGTCGTCATCTCTTCTAGCATTAGGAAACGCCTTATCGTAATCTGTAAAATCTAAAGCGTGAACAGTATGTGCTTCGTTAGAAGTGTTTGTTAGAGGAGCATCTAAAGTTTTTAGATTGTCCACTACAGTTGCCCTTAAATTATACCTACTGTAGTCTACAATATCTTGTGCATAGTCTGTAACGGTTAAGAAAGTAGTCTGTAGGCCGGTTGCTAGATTAACTTCCCCACTACTGTTAGTATTTTCACAAAAAGAATAGTATTTTGTTCCGTGATTTAATTGCCCATCTTTATCCATACTCTCATCAAAGAAGTAAAATAAAGGACGGGAAACTTGCAAGTCAAATTGTAAATCCATTTTAATTCCAGCAGATATAGCCAAAGGGTTAGTAGTCTTTGCAGGGCCTCTAAATATCATGAACTTAGTACCCTTTGTAATTTCTTCTCCCAATCTAGGCTCAAATTCGAAGGAGTCACCCGCAGTATCGCCACTAGTAACTTGAGTTATTCTAGCAAAGTGATGTAGGAGGTGGTTATCTGAATGCAATAAAACAAAATAATGGTAGGTGGAAAAGTCACTATCGCTATAATTAGAAGTAGCATCAATCAATCTCACCCCTTCACCTGTAGACGAATCGTAGCACTTTATTTTATATCCCTCTGTATTTACTAGATTCTGCCTCTCTGTATTAGCAGTAGTTGTCCCAACCTCATTAAATTTTATATAACTACTACTAGTTAGCGAATCATCGGAAAATATCCCTGTATAGAGTCTATGTGTAGGAGATAGGCCCTTTATCAAATTCATATGGGGGTTGGTAGGAACATCATGATTAACGCTAGTAAATTTTGCTGATAATCCTATAGCGGCATTAGTAGTATCTTCGCTAATTATTATTTGGGTGCTGCTATAAATGGATTCAATAAAAGTATTTGCTGGTATTTGGGTTAGGCCACTTACTTGCATTCCGGGAGTTAGAGTAGAAGTTCCTTCAGCAATCGTTAGGACAGAAGTACCACTACCACAAGTAACCGTTAGGGTAGTTCCGGGAACCGCTTTACCTCCACTAGATAAAACACTTAAAACATTGGTCATAAGTCCACCTCCTCAAATCTAAAGTAAAATAATGTATTATCAAAATTAGGTAGGAGATTAAAAAGTCCTTTAAATTCCTTCCTAGCGACATTCATCATAGACATTTCATGAATTTCTCCCATGAATTGTTGGTTTGTGGTTGCCGAACCTGCTCCTGTAGCCCCCGTACCGTTTGCTCCTATATAGCAATCGGTCCTATCAAAAGAAAAGGTAGAATCTGTAGAATGTGTATCGGTCTTAATATTCCTACCATTAAAGAAAATGCTTAGTTTTCTATTAGATGCGTTAAAGGTGCAAGCAATATGAAAAGTATTTTCGGTATAGAGTGCCATCTGTTCGGCTTTAATATACAAGGCTGTTCCATCTGTAATTGAAGTAGAATACGCACTGCTTAAAACAACCGCCTGACTTGAGGTTGTTCCTGCCAAAGTATTAATTGTCCCCAGAGAAATTATTTCTCCAGCAGGTGCAATAAAAACTTCCTGTTTGTTTCCAGCAAATAATTTATTAGCATGGCTAGTGGTAAAATTAGTTCCACTGTGTCCACTAATCGTAGCAACTTTTATGTATTTTTGTCTACCATCAGCATCTACTAATACTGACTTATGGCCCAACAGTTCTGAATAAGTATATTGTTGGCCTGAACTAACCGGTAAAATTATTTCATTAGTAGTGTAGGTTTCTGTACTACTTCCCAATTTCAATCTAACTCTAATCTTATATCTAGCAGGTTCATTTTCATTATGTAAAGTAGAATTAACTAAAGACATTTGGAAATTAGTATTATAGAATAGCATCATTTCGTGAGTTAGTCTAGCAGTTCTAGAAAGATATTTTTCGCTTTGGTAGTTCGCTTCATTTCCAGCAGTATAGACTGACTGAGAAAGAGCGGGCATTACCTTGGCTTTTGATTGCGCCCCTGATGGAGCCATGTAAGAAGAATAAGTTCCGTAGCCATTTATTTCATAGGGTGTAACTATGCTTTCAAAAGTAAAAGAATCTTCGTGCGCCCACAATCCATAGGCTACATCATTTGCAGTAGAAGAATCACCCTCTGTATCTGCTACATTGTCCCTGTAGTCTATTTTGACATGACCATTGCACATAATAGGAAAAACCAATGCCCTTTGTCTTCCTGTGAGTATTTCATACATCTAATCGCCTCAAGGAAATACTAGTGCTACTTCAAATTGCATATTAAATGAAACCTCTACAGTATCGGAAGTAAAATCGCAACCGAACTGTCGGATAAATCCTTTAACTCCTTCAGAAGTAGAAGAAGTAGGAAAGACACTAGGAATAGGAACTAAGTAATTATCTAATTCATTGGCTTCTCCCCTAGAATGGAAAGTCCAAGG
>Ga0209645_1000061_pt1 | contig 48540 bp, 48 predicted proteins | sample ETNvirenome_6_30_FD_184070 | JGI IMG/M metagenome (GOLD analysis project Ga0209645, IMG submission 184070) | Marine viral communities from the Pacific Ocean - ETNP_6_30 (SPAdes) (version 2) | ecosystem: Environmental > Aquatic > Marine > Oceanic | place: Pacific Ocean | collected 2013-06-19
TCCAATTTCTTTAAGTTAAGTATATTTATATATGATAATTGACATCACTGCGGGTTGTACAGTTATTTAAACATTTAATCATCTAAGGAGATTTATTATGGGAAACCTATTTTTAGACAATCGGTTATTTCCGACCGATTTATTATTCAGAAACTTTTTTGCTACAGATACAGCGTTTGAATCACATGTGGATTCTAAACCAAACTATCCAGTCGATGTTGCTACAACGGATACTGGATTAGTAATTGAAATTGCGGCAGTAGGTATTGATAAAGAAGATATTAATATTGAAACTGCGGATAGTACTTTAAAAGTAATTTACGAAAAGGGTGATGATGATTGCCCTACCGAGTTTGATTATATTCACAAAGGTATTGCTCGACGTGCCTTTAATTTAGGTTGGAAGATTTCACCTAAATGTGATTTATCAAAAATATCAGCAACAATGGATAAAGGTTTGTTGTCTATCTTTATTCCATTCACAAAAGAGGCAACACCTAAAACAGTTACAATCAAGTAAACATTACAACCTGCAGTGATGAATTATCAGTTTATAGATCATAACAATCAAAAGTTTTTAGTTAAACGTGTTTTCAAACAACATCAATTGAAACCTGAGTTCAATGCGGATGTGATGCGGTCCTGGCTTGGAGTAGATGTAATTCTACGTAAGGATGGTTTATTTTATTGTTGCGAAATTGTTAAAGAAGCAACTATAATTGAGCCATAATGTAAACTGTTACCATAACAGTTACATATAACAATTTCGATATTTCTACTTTTCTTTTCATATACTATAATATAACAAATATATTGTAGAACCAGTTTAAATTAATATTAAGTCTATATTAAGAAACTTTTTTTCAAAAAAGCTGCCAAAAGATTTGGTAGCGTGAGAACTATTTCTTATTTTTATATAGTAGATAATTAATTAAAAAAGAGATATGGAAAGATTAAATTTAAACCGATTATTAAAGATTCAAGAGATTGCGGAATGCGAAGTAGAAATTTGCGCCGATAATGTTACAAAAGAATTGGATACCTTTAATAATGAAAAGTATGAAAATGTAGTTTCATTTGTAGAATTAAGATTTGGTTATTGGAGAATGTTAACCGAAGAGCAATTAGAACAAATTCATGAAGTACTTCAAGAAAGATTTCTTAAAATGGAACTTTGGATGGATGATTGGGATGAAGATTGTGGTAGAAAAGTGAGTTATAGAATTATAGATAAATACTAAGATATGAATAAAGATTTAAAACGATTATTAGATTTTGTTAACCAAATGAAGGCTACTTCTTCTCTTAATGAGAAAAAGGTTATTATTGGTACTATTAAGAACGATGAGTTCATTAAACGGGCCTTAAAATACGCCTATGACCCCTATAAGAAGTACTATGTTACTTCTGCTACTTGCAAGAAAAGATCTGATTTATATGATCTTCCGGTATTTGCCGATCTATTCTGTGTATTAGATGATTTGAATGGTAGGTATGTTACCGGTCATGATGCAATTGGATTAGTAAATGGGTTTATTAAAGAACAAGATGAGCGATTCGAAGATTTAATTTTTTCAATTATTGATCGTAATTTAGAACTTCGTGCATCTGCTTCAGTCATCAATAAAGTTATTCCTGGATTGATTCCAACCTTTGATGTTGCCTTAGCTAATAAGTTTGATCCTAAACGAGCTGATTGGAACGATGTATGGTTAGCATCTCGTAAGTTAGATGGCGTACGATGTATTACAATTGTCGATATACAAGGTAATGTTAAATGCTATTCACGTCAAGGTAATGAGTTTGAAACATTGAATGTGGTACGAGAAGCTGTTAAACAAATGGGACTTCGTGGTGTTGTATTTGATGGAGAAATTTGTTTAATGGACAAAGATGGTAACGAAGATTTTCCAGGTATCATGAAACAAATCAAAAGAAAGAATCATACTATTGACAATCCTCGATATGTGATGTTTGATTATTTAACCTTATCAGAATTTGATAACAAGTCAAGTGAAATGCCGTTAACCGGCAGATTAGGTAGATTTGCTAAGATTGCATCATATATAGAAAGTTCTATATATTTAAGTGTATTAAATCAGGTAGTAGTTAACGATGATGATCATTTTGCTAAATTAAGTGCAGAAGCAGAAGAGTTAGGACATGAAGGTCTTATGGTAAGAAAGAATGTTGGCTATGAAGGTAAAAGAACTCAAAACTTATTGAAAGTTAAAAAGTTTCATGATGCAGAATATCAAGTTATAGATTTAGATTTTGAAGACCACCGTGTTATCCGAGAAGGGAAAGAAGTTGTAATGCCAATGTTAGCTCAGGTATGGATTGAGCATAAAGGTTATAAAGTGGCAGTTGGTTCTGGATGGAACCAAGAACAACGAATTCGTTACCAAAAAAATCCTTCCGAGTTAATTGGTAAAACAATTACCGTTCAGTACTTCGAAGAGACTAAGAATCAGCAAGGAGGCCTTTCATTACGATTCCCAACCGTTAAGCATGTCTTTGAAAATGGAAGAAATTGTTAATCAATTATTTGTTTATTTGTAAAATTTTTCTTATATTTAAAATATGAATGAAAATGTAAGACTAGGTTATGCCTGTGTTAACATGACGTTAACCGAGAGGCCAAAAAAGTTAGGTGGTAGAGTTACAACTTCTCGTACAGCTAGAAAAGCTAGCTGGTATCCAACGCGTGACTTGTCATTGTTAGGTGAGCGTGCATTACTAAACGCTACTGACTTGTTACATTATCTGAAATGGAACGAAGACCATAACATTAAATTATTTCGTGTAGGTTCTGAATTAGTGCCATGGCATGATCAATTTGAATTACATGAGCTTCCTCAGTATGATGAGTTAGCAGCTAAGCTATTAGAATGCGGTAACTATGCTCGAGAACATGGTCATCGATTAACTACTCATCCAGGACCATTTCATGTGTTAGGTTCTCCGCATGAGCATGTTGTCGATAAGACTATTATCGGTCTTGAGCGACATTCCGAGCTATGGGACCTTATGGGCTATGCACCATCTCATGAAAACAAGATCAATATTCATATTGGTGGTGCCTATGGTGACCATGAGACTACTGCAACCAGATGGATCAAAAACTATTATCGATTATCCGAAGCATGTAGAGCTCGTTTAGTTGTTGAGAACGATGATAAGCCTTCTATGTATAGTGTACGTCAATTGTATGACCTGTTCCACCGCGAGACTGGCATACCTATTACATTCGATTATCATCATCATATGTTCCATCCGGCCGGCCTTAGCGAATATGAAGCACTACAGATGGCTGCCAGTACATGGCCAGATGATGTTAGGCAATGTACTCATTATAGCGAATGCCGTAGACATGAATTCCAACGTATGTTCGAAGCTAAAATGGCTAAGCAGAATATTCCGCTTAACGAAGTACATGAATGGCCAACATTTGCTAAAATGAAACATGATATAGATAAGATACGTATGCAAGCTCATTCCAATTATATCAAAGATGAAATACGTACTTATGATATGGACTTAGATATTGTAGTAGAAGCTAAAGCTAAAGAATTGGCAGTTTTACGCTATCGCGATATTTATCAATATAATAAAAAGGTTTTACTATGAAAGATAGAGAAAATGTATTAAGACAATTAGATGAGGCTGATAATATGATTATGATTTTACAACAGTCTGTCGACCGTGGTTTAAAAATTGATCCATTAGAAGCCCAAACTCGTTTTAAAACACTCCGTCAAAAATTAAAGTTTGTGACTGACCGCGTAACTGCAAGTTAAATATGAAACGTAAATTACTTCCAATTGTTATAGCATTATCTGCTTTAGCAGTATCTGCCTCTGCAGCATTTTATTCAGTCTTTGGATTGAGTAAATTATTTGCCGGAGCTAGTACACAAGTAATTATAATGGCTAGTTCTTTAGAATTTGCAAAACTAGTTGTAGCATCTTTATTATATCAATATTGGAATAATATAAATAAAGTATTACGAATATATCTTTCTATATCCGTGTTTATATTAATGATTATAACATCTGGTGGTATATATGGATATTTATCTGGTGCATATCAAGAAACTGCTAATGAATCAGAATATTTAGATAAGCAAGTAGCTATTATAGATCAGAAACGTACACGATTTGAAGAACAAAGAAATGATTTAAAACAATCTGTAATTACATGGACAAAGGCATTAAGTAATCCAACTACGATACAATATGTAGATAAAGAAACAGGCCAGCTTGTAACTACGACATCATCTCGTCAACGTAAACTATTACAATCTCAATTAACAGAGGCAAAAACTAATTTAAATGCAGTAACTGATTCTATCGCAAAATTGGACGTAAAAATATTAGAACAACAGATAGGAAATGATACTGTACGTGAATTAGGACCTTTAAGATATTTATCTAATTTATTAGACGTAGAAATGGATAAAATTATTAATTGGTTTTTATTGTTAATTATTTTTGTATTTGATCCATTAGCTATTGCAATGGTCATTGCTGCAAATTTTGCATTTTCGCAAATAAAACCAAAAAATAAAAAAGAAGATTATTTTAAAGCACGTAATAGAGAATTAGAACGTAGAGTAGAATGTAGTTTACCTGCAGGTGCAGAATGGGGTGTTTCATATTCACTTAAAGATAACGATCATTTTGATCCTAACGATGTTGATGAATTACAACATTGGGAAGAAGAATTAGAAGCAGATAAAGAACATATTATTTCTGATTCAGAAAAGGAATTTCAAGCTCTTAAGACAAGAGTTTCTCAAAGTCAAGCTGACCTGCAAGAAAATATAGAAAAAGATATATATCAAGAAAAACAAAAAGAAAAACCTAAACCACCTTCTCGTGGTAGCGGATATTGGTTTTAAATAATAAATAAACAATTATGGCTAGAAAGAAAAAAGTTACGCATCAATTTAAATCTCGCACTCGAGATAATCAACGAGAAATGATCTGTAGAAATAGTATTGCAGATGAATCTTATTTTGCGTGGGAACATTTAAAATCTCTTAATCGATGTAAACAATGGGTTAAGGTTACTGAAAATACAACGGCAGTATTATGTTCTAAATGTACTGGTAAAACTGTACCACCACCTGAAATGAGAAAAGGTTATGTATCAAAAGGAAGACCTCGAGGCTGGCAATTTATGAAAGAGTTTGTTGATAAAGATGGTAACGTATTTCATAAAGGTGTAGAGCAGAAAAAATTAAAAGGTACCAAAGCTGCTACTAAAATTGAACCTAAACAATCTAAACGTAAAATGTCAAAAGGTGAAAAGGCTAATTTAAGACAGGCTATTTTAGAACAAATGGCATTGGTTAGAGGTGATGTAAAGAAGGCGCGGTTTAAAAAGGATATTAAATCGGGTCAATCACAATTGAAAAAATTAGAACGCCAATTGAAAAAGATCAGATAATCTTTTGATCTACGAAAAAAATTCTTTATATTTAATAAATTAATAAAAGGTAATAAATGAGTATATACGATGAAAACGCTCCACAGCCAGTGATAGAGCAAGAAGATGAAAAAGAAAATGGCTCATTATATGAAGCCTTACATAATCAATTAGCTACATTAGTTGATTATAATGATTCAATAATATTTCTTAACGATGAAATAACTGATACTACATTAACAGATCTTATTATTCGTATGCGAAGTTTATTACAGAATCGCGAAGATAAAAAAGCTCCTGTTAATTTAATGATTAACTCGCCCGGAGGAGATGTACATGAAATGTTAGGTATTATTGATTATATTGAATCATTAGATGTTAAAGTGAATACAATTTGTAGAGGAAGAGCTTTTTCAGCCGCAGCAATTATTTTATCATGTGGTACCGGTACAAGAATGATGAGCAAACGATCTACAGTTATGTTTCATCAATCATCAAGTTTCCTAGGAGGTAAAATGAGTGATATATCTGCATACTTAGATAACGTAAAGAATATAGAAAAGACTATATATGATATATTAGCAGAAAAAACTAATAAAGACCAAGGTTGGTGGAAAGATAATATGAAGTCAGATTTATATTTAACCGCGGACCAATTAAAAGAGTATAACGTAATAGATGAAATAATATGAAATTAACAGCTAATCAGATAGCACAGAATTGGGACGAATTATTAAACGTCATTAAAACAGAATTTACAGGAACACGTAAAGATAAGTTACTATCAATGTATACTGATTTAGAAGACCGCATGGCCATGGCTCCGGCGTCTTCATATAATCATTTCCATAACGCCTTTGCTGGCGGTTATGTTGAACATGTTTTACGTGTAATAAAATGTGCAAAAAAAGTATATGATTTATGGACAGATATGGAAGCTGATATGTCTGGTTATACACATGAAGAACTTATTTTTACTGCATTAAATCATGATATCGGTAAGATGGGGTTTCCTGGTGATGGTAACGAAGTTTACCAATGGAATGATTCCGAATGGCATAGAAAGAATCAAGGTAAAGAATATAAAATCAATCCTAATAATCCATTTACATTAGTAAATGATTTATCTATTTGGTTATTACAACATTATGGTATAGAAATATCATGGAATGAAATGTTAGGAATAAAATTAACAGATGGATTATATGATGAATCAAATAAACCTTATTTTATATCGCGATCCGCAGATGCAAAACTAAAAACAAATTTAGGTTATATAATGCACCAAGCAGATTCTATGGCGGCTAGAATAGAGTATGAGCGTTGGAATAATAATAAACCAATTACCGTTAATGCACCAAAAAGAAAAATATCAAATCCTCAAACTCAAATTAATGCAACAAAAATGTTTGATGATTTATTTGGAGATAAATAATGATAACAACAATAATAATATTATCAATGCTATTAATAGCATCTTTATTAATAAATTATAATCAAATGCGAAAACAAGAAGCATTTGAAGAATATATTGATGAATTAGAAAATTCAAATACAGAATACTATCAATTTTTTAATACATTAAAATCGCGTATGAACGAATCTAATTCTAAATTAAAACAAATCGATCGTATGGGTTCATTTGCAGCAGATGATGAAACTGGATTTATATTTACTGAACTTCGTGATATGATAGATGAATTAAATAAAGGATTTTAATGGAAAAATCAAGTCCAGTAGATAAATTTTATGAATGGCATGACATGGAAATGCGTGAACTAGAACTAAATGGTCCTAAAAAACGTAGAGGTCGTAAACCTACAAAAAATATGTATTTTACATATATAACAGATAAAGCCATAGTAGCATATAATAACGAAACAAGTCAAAGTAAACGAAATAAAGTTTTTAAAGAATATATTAATTATCCTTTTAATAAATTAGTAGAAAATATATATCATACATTTCGATTTTCATATTTTGATGTACCATATGAAGATGTTAAGGCAGAAGTAGTTGCATTTCTGACAGAAAAAATAGGAAAGTATCAAGAAGGTAAAGGAAAAGCTTTTTCATATTTTTCAATAGTTGCAAAAAATTACCTTATTATACAAAATAACTCAAATTACGCTAAATTAAAAATGAGAACTGATACTTCTGAAATAGATTCTAATAGAAATATTCATTCAGAAGTATCATTAAATGATCACCAAGAATCTTTACGTGATTTTACAAATTTATGGGTAGAATGGTATGATGATCATATGAATACTATCTTTTTTAATAAACGTGATATTATGGTAGCAGATACTATTTTAGAAATATTTCGTATACGTGAAAATATAGAAAATTTCAATAAAAAGGCTTTGTATATTTTAATACGCGAACGTACTGGGTTAAAAACTCAAAATATTACCAAAGTACTTAACGTTATGAAACGTGATTATATGAAAATGTACGCCGTTTATGCCAAGTCTGGGCATATTATTAACACAAATCCTTAATTCTTATATTTATATAAAAGGATTATCATGAGTGCAGAGTTCGAGTTATTCCAAGGAACAAATTTTTCCGATCTAATGCGTGATATTTATCACAATTCAAAAAAGAAATCCAGACAAATTGATGGATTAATTAAAGAATTACAACCGTTGATAAAAAATACAGGAGATGCGACAGTATTAGTTCCTATGATAAAAGATTATTTAGAAGTATCTGTTAAAAATGATGATGCTTTAGTAAAATTAGCAGCCGTAGTTCAACGATTAGTTTCAGCGAGTAACAAAGAATCGGAAGATAATGAATTTGGTTTATCAGATGATGAACGTCGACGATTATTAGAAGAAGCTGAATCTGAAGTTAAACGAATACAGGTAGAAAGTAAGGAGATAGATGCCAAGCAACATCAATCTACAGATAGGCCAAGTAGTACAGACCTCTAATCCAATACAATTTGACGAGTTCACAGATGAACGAAGTGTAAAATTACAACCTGGAGCAGTACGTGTAAGATTACGGTCTTTACCAACAGCAACCGCAACTGATATAACAGCGATTCCCGCTAATGCTAATTACTTGCATGTACCATTATATGGTGAACAAGTAATTGTATTCAATACTATATCTGGATTAACTGAAAATACAAAAACTGGGCAATGGTATTATATGTCAGCAGTTAATGTACATGGACAATTGAATAATAACATTTTACCATTTGTCCAAAATACGCGTATTAATACAAAAAATTATAATACCGGTGGAATTAAATCTACTATTAAAGATAAAGTTCCGGAACAATTATCTTTCGAACCAAAAAATATTGTTACAATACAACCATATCAAGGAGATACAATTTTACAGGATCGATTTGGATCAGCGTTGAGGTTTTCGAGTACACATCGTAATTTATCTGCATATTCTCAAAAACCTATATGGCAAGGTACATCGACTGGAGATCCATTTATAGCATTAACATGTGGTATAGATGGTACTCAAAAGTCTGGATATTTTGCAATAGAAAATCCGGATAAAGATTCTAGTTTAATTTATTTATCTTCAACTCAAAAAATAAATAATCTAAAATTAGCTCAACGTAAAATAGGTTTACGAACTAAACCAGTATCATCATATACAACTCCTCAAGTAATTATTTCATCTAATCGATTAATATTTAATGCTCGGCAAGATGAGATAATATTAGTATCTAAAAAAGATATTAAATTAGCTACTCCAAATTGGTCTATAGATGTTGATAATTTGGTAACTCAATTAGAAGCATTAGTAACTGCTATAACTAAAATGACAACCGCAACATCATTAGGACCACAACCTCCTATTAATATAGTAGAATTTACAAAAATATTAACACAAATAAAACGTATGAAACAATAAGGAATGTTATGGCATTAAATAAACCAGTATTAGTAAATGAAATTGTTAAAGTTTTAAAAAAAGTAGAACGTAATACTACAAATAGAGACAAAGCACAGTTAGATTTGGCTAAAGGATTAGCTAATGCAATTGAAAATTATGTTAAATCTGGTACTGTATCAACTGTTATAGAAGGTATTGTATCAACGAATGTACGTACGACAGGTACATCAACTGCACAAACCGGTACAGGAAACGGTAAGATTACTACCGGTACAGGAACCGGAAAGATTATATAGCAATTATTAATGTAATCCATATTTATTAAAAAGGATAATACTATGAGTTCAAAATCATTTGTAAAGTTATTACGAAAAATTATTAGAGAAGAAGTTCAAGGTGCAGTACGTGAAGTATTAACTGAACAAAAAACTGATCATAAACAAGTTATGTCACATGGAATGCGTATGAATGAAATGGCTAATATGCGACCTAAAAAACAATTTACTAAAAATTCAATGTTAAATGATATATTAAATGAAACTGCTGCAACGCCGTCTTCTACAGAACAAATGGAATGGAATACGATGAATTTTAAATCAGAAATGGCAGAAGCGTTTGGTATGGAGAAGGCTGGTAACGTTGCACCTCAAACAGGTATTAACGGTGAAATAATTAATATGAAAAATGAACAAGTGGCAGCAACGGTTAATGCGATGACAAAAGATTATTCTGCATTAATGCAGGCTATTGATAAAAAACGTGGTAAATAATGGCTAGACCGATATACAAATATCAACCTGTTAATGAAACTCCCGATCAAGGAATTGGTATATCGTTACCATTTAATACGCCTAGTAAAGCACGTCCTAATATTTCAAATTATGCCTCTAGTAGTATAAACGGAAATTCTGTATTCATGTCTACATATACTACTCAAGATCAAGCTATATCTAATTTTAAAAATTTACTATTAACTCGTAAAGGTGAACGTCTCATGCAACCTAATTTTGGGACTAATATTTATGGAACACTTTTTGAAAATAATACAGAAGATATTCGGGCCTCAATTAAAAAAATGTTAATAAAAGATGTAAAATTTTGGTTACCTTATATAAGTATTAATGATGTAATAGTAACTACTAATATGAGCATGCATGCAATAATAATTCAAATTGAATTTCAAATTACCAATATTGGTTCTAATTTAGTTATAAATGTAATAGCATCCGAAAATAGTTTACAAATATCAGACGTGGAATTAAATACGTCGTTACAACAAATTAATACAACGACGTTTGGAGGATATTAATCGTGTCAAATTTAATTAAAAAAGATGTAAAATATTTAAATAAAGATTTTGCGCAGTTTAGACAAAATTTAATAAACTTTGCTAAAAATTATTTTCCGGATACATATCAAGATTTTAACGAATCTTCTCCAGGTATGATGTTTATTGAAATGGCTTCATATGTTGGAGATGTATTATCGTATTATACTGATAAATCGTTCCAAGAATCGTTATTATCATCAGCACAAGATAGTACTAATATTTTAGCATTATCACAATTATTTGGATATAAACCTAAACTTAATTCACCATCTAAATCTACATTAGATATTTTTCAATTAGTAGTAGCATCGGGGTCTGGTGATTCCGCTAGACCAGATATGCGGTATGCTTTATCTATAGATTCAAATATAGAATTAGAAAGTGAAGAAGGAGTTAAATTTAGATCAATTAACCCAGTTGATTTTAACGATGATCCTGATATATCAGTCTATGAAATTAATTCGACTGGTAATGTTGCAAGATATTTATTAAAAAAACAAGTTGAAATTGAATCTGGTGATATAAAATCGTTAACATTTACATTTGGTGATCCTAAACCGTACGATAAAATTGTTTTGCCAGATACAAACGTTATTAACATTATTGATATAACTGACTCCGTAGGAAATAAATGGAACCAGGTTGATTATTTAGCACAAGATACTATAATGGAAGATATTGCAAATATTCCTTATAATGATCCAGAATTAGCATCGAATCGATCTACAGTTCCATATATTTTAAAATTACGTAAAACGCCTAGAAGATATGTAACACGGTTACGTGATGATAATCGTTTAGAATTACAATTTGGATCTGGTATATCTTCTGATTATGATGAAGAAATTATTCCAAATCCTAAAAATGTCGGATTAGGTTTAGAGTATTTAAAACAGACTACTACCGATGCTATAGACCCTTCTAATTTTTTATATACTAGTACTTATGGTATTGTACCATCTAATACTACATTAACAGTACGATATTCTATAGGAGGTTCTATATCTGATAATGTAAGCGTAAATTCGGTAACAAAAATAAATAATATTACATACTTAAATGCGGAAGGAGATGTAGATTTATCTGATTCGAAAGGATCGATAGCAGCTACAAATTCTGAGCCGGCCATTGGCGGTAAAGCAAAAGATAATTTAGATAATATTAGACAAAATGCAATGGCCGCTTTTGCAGCTCAAAACAGAGCAATTACGCGTGAAGATTATATTACTAGAATATATTCTATGCCATCTAGATATGGATCTATTGCTAAAGCATATGTTATAGGAGATACTCAAATTAATACTGCAGATAAAACATATCCTGCAGATACAATTTCAAATCCATTAGCATTAAATTTATATTTATTAGCATATGATTCGAATAAATTATTTACTGAACCAAATCAAGCACTTAAAGAGAATATAAGAACTTATATATCACAATATCGTATGTTAACAGATGCGATTAATATAAAATCAGCTTTTATAATTAACTTAGCAATAGATTTTCAAATTATAACACGTCCAAATTATAACAGTAACGAAGTATTATTAAGATGTATTGCAAAATTAAAAACGTTATTATCAAATGATAGAATGCAGATTAATGGACCGATAGATATATCAGCTTTAATAACAGCTGTCGATCAATGTGATGGCGTGCAAAGTGTTACCGATTTTAATTTTCATAATAAAACCGGTGGATCATATTCAAATAATAAATATGATGTTAAAACTGCTATCCGTAATAATATTTTATATCCATCATTAGATCCATGTATTTTTGAAATAAAATATCCAAATAATGATATTCGAGGAAGAGTTATTAAACCTTAAGGAACCCAATGTATAGAATATTTTACGCAGAAAAAGATACTACATTATATGAACGATTTCCAAATCGAAATACTGGTATTGATCAAATTTTAGAACTTACAAAACAAACATCCGGTTCTATAATAAATGGTAAATATAGATCACAAACGTTTAATTCACGATTTTTAATAGATTTTGGATCAGAAATTGATACACTTACCACTGCAATTAATTCTGGAAAAATACCAGTATTAGGAAATTCTGCAAATTCTGCGTCTGTTTATTTATCTTTAAGATCGTCTGATGCAACAGATTTATTACAAAAATATAATTTAAAAGCATTTCCAGTATCTCAATCATGGGTAAATGGACAAGGATATTTTGATGATTCTCCAGAAACAACAATTGGATGTTCTTGGTTATATCGCGATCAGAAAGATCGCACTGCATGGAATACAGCAAATGATCAGCCAGCAACAACAGAAGCAAATGGCGGCGGTACATTTATAACTGGTAACACATATGAAGCTTCACAATCGTTTAATAATCAAGTACCTGATATTCGAATGAATGTTACTGATATTGTAGATAATTGGGTTAAAGGTAATATTAATAACTATGGATTTATTGTTAAACGTTCTTTAATTGATGAAAAATCCGGCGAAGCATTAGGCTCTATAAAATTCTTTGGAAGAGAATCTCATACAATATTTATACCTAGGTTAGAGGTAGTATGGGATAATACATCTTTTAATGATACTGGATCTGTAGAAATTTCATCCGATACATATATACCATATTTTAAAAATATTAAATCAGAATATAGAACATCAGAGATCGCAAAATTTAGAATAGGAGTAAGGCCAGAATTTCCGACGCGTGTATATGCCACATCATCGTTTTATTTAACCGGTGAACGATTACCAACTTCTTCATATTATAGTATTATAGATTCTGTTACAAATGAAATAGTTATTGCTTATGATACAGTAGGAACTCAAATTGACTGTGATTCAAATGGTAATTTCTTTAAATTAAGAATGGATTCATTTATGCCAGAACGATATTATAAAATACAATTAAAAATTGAAAGAGATGGTGGTGATGATGTGCAAACATTTGATGATTTTTATTTTAAGGTTGTTAACTAATGATTAATCGTTCAAAATATCGTGAATATAAATTAAAACAAACTCGTATTACTGGTAATGTAGATGATGAGTTTGATTTTTTTATCGAAACTGATGATGAAATAGTATCTGAAGAAATTGAAGAAGAAATTATTGAAACAGAATTTATTTCAAATGTAGAATTATCCGGTGATTATCATGACGTATTTATAAACGGTGAAATACAAGTTGCATTTCAGGATGCATCTACAGAAATAATATTAATTCCTAATTACCAAACATTAGAAATTATGTTAACCGAACGTGGATTAACTTACGATTTTATACGTGTGCAGACAAATATAGATAATTTTATATATGATGAATTAAATATTATAAATGATCGATCAGATGAATATACTAATATTATTCGATATGAAAGCGGATATACACCGGCGGCGCCATTTGTACGAGACCCTGGAGATTATATAGATGGTAATGATTATGATGAACAGGTATATCAAAAACAGGTATGGCAAGAAAAAATTCGCGAACAATTCGAAGGTAATATGGTAGTTCGAGCAAGACGTTATTCAAATGCTATACGATCATTAAGTATGATGATTTATGGTGAATGGCGTGCGGTATCATATGAAGCATCATTTGGTGTATATCCGGAAATAAAAACATTAGAATATTATAATTACATAAATAATCTACAATTAGATTATAACGCTAATGCCGATCCGGGAGATGATGATTCAGTTTTAAATGTAATGATTGATGAAGGCGTTATATATAATCTTCAAGATGTACGTGATAGCAATTCGCCAATTTTTACTGATTTTCCAAGATACAGTTGGCAAGGAAGAGAAAATGGCCAAGCTAATAGCGATTATGTACAGCAAAGTCGGTATCAACGATATATTAACGAAACAAATAACAATGTATTTGATTTAGAATATATGCAACCATATGAACCAGCTGGTTCTGTGTTGTATTATAACGAGTATAGGCCATGGCAAGAAATATCATAACTAATATAGAAAAAAGATTAATTAAAGATGGCACTTGCGAAGTACATTATTTTACACCGGGAGAAAATCCTCAATATATCATTGGAGGCGTAATATCTGAAGGATATGAATTCGATATTGATAAAATTCTTATCAATCATCCGGATATTTTAGAATCATATAATATTCGTCGCGGAGAATTTAACGTTATAATAAATATAAACAATCCAGTGTTAGGATCTGCAGATTTTCCAATGATATATCTTAAAGAAATTTCGCCAGATAGGCGTGAGTTAAGATTTGAACACGTTGAAGTAGATAATCCAGAAGATCATATTGGAATGTTAGAAGAGTTTGTTAATACCGCATTACAACAGCCTGTGTTAAATTTTGGACAAAATCAACTTTTTAAAATTATTAATCAATCAATTTTTGAAGATGATTTAATAATACGTTTATTAGATCCATTACCAAATGATATTGAAGAAGAATCGACTGCATGGATAGTTGATGAATTAGTAGATTCATTCGAAGATAATATCACATTAAATGCAGGTATTAATACGTTAAATGCAGATAGATTATTTAATAATGTAACAGAATTACAAGGACCTAATTTTGATATTGAAACTACATATGGTACAGTAACAGAAACTGATTTTAAATCATGGAATGCATTGTTAGATGCAAATACATCTACTTCTCAAAATATTATAGATACAATATTTTCTGGTTCATTGGCCGGAACTAAATTAAATATTGATTATTCTGGATTTAATAACTTTATTCAATTTTCTTCTGCTAAAGAACGTATTGCAAATTTTAAATATAAATTAGAATTAATTGAATATTATAATTCTAGATTATCATTATTAGGTAATACTTCTGGTTCAGATGATACAGCATTACAAAATAATATAATTATTAATACACGTAAAAAAGATAATATTATTGGATCGTTTGATGGATTTGAACGTTGGTTGTATAATGAAAACACTAGTAGTTTATTTACAGATCAATCCGTATATACAGTTAATGAATATGAAATAGAAGGTGGTAGAATTGGAGCACAGCCATATCGTATACAGCCATGGCCGAAATACATATCAAATGGTAATTTTGTTTTACATCCAACAACATCATCTATTTCAACGACATGGTATAACAATGTATACGCAACTGCGTCATATTATGATAGTGAAAATGAGTCATCATTGGTTAAAACTATTCCAGAACATATTAGATTAGATAAAGATAATTCACAATACGAATTGTTTATTAATATGATAGGCCATCATTATGATATAATTTATTCATATATAGATAATTTATCAAAAATATATCATCCGCAAGAACATCCTAAATTGGGCCAAAGTAAAACTACATTATTTGAAATAGCAAAATCATTAGGTTGGTCATTAACTGAAGGAAATCAAGCATCTGCATTATGGCAATATAAGTTAGGAGTAGATTCTGGATCTGGTGAATTTAAATCAACCGGATCGATGTTTTCTAAATCGGATGAACAAATAACATCGGAAGTATGGCAGCGTATAGTTAATAATTTACCTTATTTACTTAAAACAAAAGGTACTGCTAGATCTATTAAAGCATTGATGAACACATATGGTATTCCGCAAACTTTACTTTCTATTCGTGAGTATGGAGGGCCAAAAGTTTCTGGTGATGTACCGTTATTAATAGAAGATAGATTTTCATATGCGTTACAATTTGATGATCAAGCTCATCTTAAAATACCAAATAATTGGATATCAAGTAGCATTGGATCATGGGGAATTGATAGAGGGGAAATTCCTGTTTTAACTCATGAAGTACGTTTTCGACCTAGTATAAAAGATCATATGGGTATTATGATGAGTCGTGATGATGATAGTAAAGTATCATGGGCCATTGCATTACAACATACTGCATCATATTCTGGTAGTGATAATTATGGTCGTTTACATTTTGCTATTGCAGGAGGCACTAATAAAGCATCTGCTTCGATGACAGAATATATTCCATTATTTGATGGTAACTTTTGGAATTTAAGTATTGGTGTTAATACTTTAAATACTGCTTCTAATTCAAATACTACATATACGTTACGATGTCAACAAGCATCTGATTATATAACTGGAAAAATTGTACATAAAACTAGTTTACAATTAACACCGACTAATAATAATCATTATACTTTTTGGGGTTCAAAAGATGATTATCCAACTCAGCATATATTACGGTTAGGAGGTGGAATTGAAGGTTCTGATATATATGCAGTAAAAGCTGCATTATCTGCATCGTTTGCAGCACCTAATTTAAGTGCTAGTATATTAGGTGGAAATCCTATAACAAATACACAAGGTATTTCAGGACATTTTATATCCGGATCGTTTTCTGGGTCTATGCAAGAATATCGTGGTTGGCTTGAAGAAATTGATCAATCTACATTTGATATTCATACATTGAATCCTACATCATATGTATCTAGCCTTTCTCCTACATCATCATATGATACATTGATACGACATTATCCTTTAGGTACCGATTTAAATACTGTTGATTGTTCTGGCGCGCCAAGTAATTTTCAATTTACATCTAGTCATCCAAATCAGACAATTAAAGATTTTTCACCTCCATTTACTGATAATAATAATTCATTTGCAACTGCTTCTGGATTTGAAACTCCTACAAATGCAACGCGTGGAAATTTTGTTCCAGTAGAAGAAACATATTATGTACAAGGAGTTTCTATAGGTAGTAATTTACCACGATCGCAAAAAATACGGTTAGAATCAAATGAATTGGTAGGTAGATTATCACCAGCTGCATCTGCAGAGCGATCTAGGTTTGATAGAGCGCCTGTTGATACAAATCGTTTAGGATTATTTTATTCAATGGCTGACCAGATTAATAAAGAAATATTTAATCATATTGGTGATATTGAATTAGATGATTATATTGGAGATCCAGATGATGAATTTGAAATACATTATCCGGATTTATCATCATTTTCAAAAGAATATTGGAAAAAATATACAGACCGTAATGATATAAATGCATATATACGTATTTTTAGTCAATTTGATTTTGCATTATTTAATCAAATAAAACAGTTGTTACCAGAACGTGTTGATGAGGCAATGGGATTATTGATAGAACCTCATATATTAGAAAGAACTAAAGCACGGGTAACAAAACAACCGGTTATAACTAATCCACAATATAATGTATTAATATCTGATATGAATCCAACTGCTAGTGCTGAATATATAAACTATGAAGCATCTATATCATTTGCAGATAAAATAATATCCGCAGAATCTGTATATCATACTGCTTCAAATGGTTATAGTGATAATAATTATATATTACAAATACAAATCACCAACACCGGTAGTTTTATGTCTGGATCTGTAAATGAAGGATTTGTAATGGATTCTAGAATAAGTAACATATTTAAAACTGAAACTTATTTTTATAATTCATCGTTTAGTCGATCTATAGGTTTATACGTAAGTCGATCTAATAAATTTGCTTCATATCGCGATGATGAATATATAATGACTGAAAATCAAAGATATAATGGTAGTAAACTTACGGCACCAGGTATTAACGCAATTTCTGTATATCCACAGTTAAATTATGAGCCAATAATAGAAGTGTTTGCAGTTAATCCAAGACAATTAATTTATAACGAAACGCCGCCACCAAAAGGTCAAGGTACATTACTTGTACAGTAAATTTATGTATAAGCATATTTATTAAAAAGTAGGATAAGATATGGGATATTTAAATAATAGTTCAATAACAATAGATGCTATTCTTACCAAAAAAGGTAGAGAATTATTGGCTAGAGGCCGAGATGAATTTAAAATTACTCAATTTGCATTAGCAGACGATGAAATTGATTACGATTTATATAATCCAGAACATCCGAATGGTACTGCATTTTATGGAGCTGCTATTGAAAATATGCCGATATTAGAAGCTTTACCTGATGAAACTCAGATGATGAAATATAAACTTGTAACGTTACCAAAAGGAATAGCTCGTATTCCTATTGTATCTGTTGCTCAGACCTCCATAACGTTACAAGCAAATCAAACAACTGTAGTACGGCCTGATACTGTTAATTTTTCCGGAGGAAATCGTCAATTTGGTTATACTATGATTTTATCAGATTCAGATGTTGCGGAAATTAGAGTAACTCAAGGTTTAACAAAAGCAGCATCATCCGCGACAACACCTCAATTTATTGGAGATAATGAGGCAGCTCAATCCGTGACAGTAACAGGAGAAGAGTTTGAAATAATTGCTAAACCACAATTTGATACAAATGCTACCGCAACTTTAGTTATTATTGGTAATGAAACCGGAGGTCGCGCTGTTATAGATTTAACTGTTAAAAAATTAGATGTAGCAACTGTAGCAGATGTTAGTAAACAAGAAAGTGCATTATAAAGGATAAATAAAAATGGCAGTAAATTATAATTCAAATTCAAATTTATTAAATAGAGATATGGAACGGAAGGATGAACGCCGGTCAAGTGGTAGAAGTAGAATAAATAGAAATGCATTTGCAGCCGCGGCTCGTAGACAGATATCCGTTGAAGAACAGGCACGACGATTAGCTAATGAAATTGTTGCAGAACGCGATCGCGAACGTCGTATATCTCGTTTAGGAAAAGTTTATACTCGATTTGATGCAGTAGATGATGTATTAGCAAATAATGTAGAAACTGTAACACGTGGTTTATTTGCCGGAAATGTTGCTAGTTTAACTACTATGTTTACATCATCAAATTTAACACCTACACAAAAATCATATTATTATGAAATATTTAGTACAGGCGATCCTGCATCTAATTCATCTGCAGCATCAGAACTTTCTATTGCATATGGAAATTTTAATGGATCAGGTTCTAAAGATTTAACAAGTAACTTAAATAATGATACACCTGCAAGAGCAATTTATAAACAATATGCACAAACATTATTAGATGCTACTGATAAAAAATTTACAATGGGCGATAATAATAATACTGATTCGATTTATATTTTAAACTTTAATCGAGCACGTATACGTGAAAAAATTGATCCAGGAAATTTTGAAATAACATTACGTCATATATCATCTTCTGTTGGATATGATAATGGTGCACCAGTTTCTAGTAGTAATATTATACAAATAATTGATGATTCATCATTAACGTCGGCTACATTAGGCGAAAGTGGACAAGTTTATAATTTAGTATCTGGATCTATAGATGCTGGAGGAATTCATAATCAATCTGAACCTACTTATTTTGGATTATTATATCCACAACATGGTGTTGCAATTTTAAATGGTGATCAGTTAGATAAAGCACCTCGATTAGGAGGTATTGATTTACAAACTGCAAAAGCTAATAATGTAGAAGGTTATAATATAAGTAAATTATTTGGGGCATTATCTGCATCAGATAGTGCTACTGCTAGTGATAAAACTGGTGGAATTCAAGCACGATCATCAGAACAAGTAAAATCAACATATTATTTTGTTAGAGCAAAAAATGCAGAATTTAATTATTCAAATAACCCATCATTTATTACCGGTTCTTTAGGTCAATTAACTTTTAATTCATTTAAAAATGATCCTCAAACTTATATAACATCTGTAGGATTATATAATGATAGACGTGAATTATTAGCAGTTGCAAAATTAAGCCAGCCATTATTAAAAAATTATACTCGTGAAGCTTTAATTAAAGTAAAATTAGATTTTTAAGATAACATGATATGCCAATTACGCCAACTGTTTTTAGACCAATACGCTCAAACGATTTTCAACGTCGCTCCTTTAAGGCGTATAAGAATTATCGAATAAATAGTACAGCATTTGTTACATCTTCTGGTTATGTACATCATAACGGGATATTTCGAAAATTGCCAATTAATATAGGCCATGGAGCTGAAACATATCCTGTAAATTCATTAGATGGTACAAATCAACATGTTATTTGGCATAGTTTAAATCATCGATATTACGAATACCCAGGTAACCCTCATCGATCTGCAGAATTAACAAATACATCTAAAACATTTAAAAATTTATATGAATCCGCATCAAGTTTAGTAATACCATATTTCGAAGTAGGAGAACGTATTAAACCAGGTTCAGTATTAGGTACTTTTACTAATGGCCATTCTTATACTTTAAAAGATGATAAAAATGGAAATTTACGTGATCCATTAATATTAACATCTAGTTTTGCGTCAAGTAGTCGTAATATATTTTATTTATCATTTAATAAACAATTTAATCCTGTAAATTTAAATACATCTAACGTCTCTTTCACTGATGGAGTTACTACTACTGGTATATCTCTAGCTTCAGGATTGGCAGCAAAATTTGATTTTACAAATTCATATATTCGTATTAATAATGACAGTCAATTTAATAAATTTAATCGTAATGATGATTGGACAATATCATTTTGGTCTAAAATAACACCAACTGCTGGTTCCACACATTTTCCGTTAATATCAAAAGGTGGAGTACAACAAGTAACAAAATTAGATCAAAAAAATAGTATATATGAAACTAAAGATAAAATAACATCAATGGTTGGTATTACTGGTTCATATGACAATTTACGTACACCATTTGTAATTGGATTTGAATCAAATGATTATTCCGGATCCTGGCATTTTCATGCCAGTGATGGTTCAACATCACTTCATATGCAAACTAATTTATCAAATTATAAAGCATCTAATACAGACTGGAAACATATAGCAATTAGAAATTCTAGCTCATTCTGTCAAATTTTTATTGACGGAGTACAGTCTAATGCTAGCGGGTCAATACCAAAATTACCTACTGTAAATAATTCTGATATAATTATCGGATCATTTATTTCCGGAAGTTTAACAACTCCAAATTCAGAATTAGCAGAAATACGAATGTATGATTATGCGGTAGATTCAACTGGATTAACATCATTAGCAGATCGTCATTATTTAACTGGTAGATTATATCAAACTAATATTGCCGGTAATGTATTTTACCGTAACGGAGAACTAGTGGTATCATCTCCGATGCCAAAATATAATACCGGGTCTGGCGCTTTTGGTAATACATTCGATGTATCATATAAAGGTACTCATACAATATATGAAAATGAAATTTTAGTACGAGTTCCAAAAGATCAGTTTAACGTATCGATAAACCCTACTGCTACATTTACACCGGCTTCTGACAAAATTTTATCTGAAACAGAAGAATCATATACAATACCAGGATCTCATCGTAAAACAATATTTACATCTGGTAAAGCTTCTCCTTATATTACTACAATTGGATTATATAATGATAAAGCACAGTTAGTAGCTGTTTCTAAATTAGCTCAACCAATTAAAAAACGCGATGATATTGATATGAACTTTATTGTTCGTTGGGATTACTAACATATTTATATTAAATAGGAATAAGTTATGGCATGGAAACGTAAATCTAAGATACGTGCAAACGCAATTAAACATGGTTATAGAAGTGGATTTGAACATCGTGTATCAGCTCAATTAAATGAAGCAGAAATTAAATTTGGATATGAAGATACGGTTATAAAATATATCAAACCAGAAACAAAACATACTTATACAATTGATTTTACTTTACCAAATGGAATTTTAGTTGAGACGAAAGGTCGTTGGGTTTTAGAAGACCGTAAAAAACATTTACTAATTAAAAAACAACATCCAGAATTAGATATACGAATAGTATTTCAATCGGCTCGTACAAAAATACGTAAAGGTTCAAAAACAACATATGGTGATTTTTGCGATAAACATGGGATTCCATGGGCAGAAAAAAGTATACCAGAAAGTTGGTTAAAAGGTTGATCTTACGAAATATTTTTGATATATTCAATGTATAATTAAATTTTCATGAAAGTTAATCTTGAAATGAAACATTGTTATAGTATATGACAATGCTAATATATTAATATAATATTAATGAGCAAATTCTCTGTAATTACACTTTTAGAGTCTGTATTAGGTAAAGGTAAAATAAACTCAAACGATAATATTGCATTTCATTGCCCTTTCTGTCCTACTACTAAAAAGAAGATGGAAGTTAATGTTGTTTCTCAACATTGGCATTGTTGGGTATGTAATGCTGCTGGAAGAAAATTAACTGTATTATTTCGTAAGTTAAATGTTCAACGAGAAAAAATATCGCGATTAATTCAATTACTTGATGACGTTGAATACCGCCCTACAAAAACAACGACAGATACACCTGTTATACAATTACCTGAGGAATATAAACCATTATGGAAAATTGATACAAAATCTCCGGAGTATCGTAATGCTATATATTATTTAAAGAATAGAGGTATTACTATATATGATATACTTAAATATAGAATAGGATATTGTACCAATGGATTATATAATGGTAAAATAATTATTCCAAGTTATGATGCTAATGGTAGTTTAAATTATTTTGTAGGACGTGCATATTATGATACTGATTATAAACATAAGAATCCAAATGCATCAAAAGATATTGTAGGATTTGAATTACATATTAATTGGAATATGCCAATTATATTAGTAGAAGGAGCATTTGATGCAATTGCAATTAAACGTAACGCAATTCCATTATTTGGTAAGACAATATCAAATACTCTTAAAAAACGTATCGTTGAAAAGGGTGTTAAAGAAATATATATTTGTTTAGATATGGATGCACGTAAACAAGCATTAGAAGCTGCAAATTATTTTATGTCAAATGGATTAGAAGTATATTTTGTAGACCTACCTGATTCAGATCCTAGTGAATTAGGATTTAACCGAATAAAATATGAAATTGAACATACTGTAATGTTAACTCAAGAAAAATTAATGGAACAAAAGATATTATGCACAATATAGATATTGGAATTGAAAAAATTGATAAAATTTATCACATTGCAGATGTACATGTTAGAAATGTTAAACGTCATAAAGAATATAGATTAGTATTTAAACGTTTGTATTCATATATCAAAAAAACAAAAACACCTAATTCATTGATATATGTAGCTGGTGATATTGTGCATGCAAAAACAGATATGTCACCTGAACTAGTATCTGTAGTTTCAGATTTTTTTAAACAATTGGCAGATTTAGCGCCTACTATAGTAATTACTGGTAACCATGATTGTAACCTAAATAATAACTATCGCTTAGATGCATTATCTCCTATTGTTAAAGCCTTAAATCATCAAAACTTACACTATCTTAAAGACAATGGTGTATATAGTATGGCCGGAGTACACTTTAACGTAATGTCGGTGTTTGATAAGCCGGCAGATTATATAAAAGCTGATAGTTTTAAAGGAGATTATAAAATTGCATTACATCATGGTTCAGTACATAATGCATCTACAGATGCTGGATTTGTATTAAGTAATACTCATGTTACAACTGAAATATTTAAAGGCCATGATTTAGTATTATTAGGTGATATTCATAAACCACAATTTTTAGATGATGATAAAACTATAGCATATGCTGGATCATTGATACAACAAAATCATGGAGAAGCATTAGACCATGGAATCATGGTATGGGATTTAGAATCTAAACAATGTGAATTTATTGATATCGAAAATGATTATGGATACTATACATTTCATGTAGATGCTGGTAAAATAACAAATCCTAGTGATAAAATACCTTTACGTCCTAGATTGCGATTTAAAGTGAAAGATACTGATTCTGCAACATTAAAACGAATAATTGCAGATGTTAAATCTCAATATAAAGTACAGGATATTGCATTACAAAAAGTTAATGCATTAAATACAACTGATTCAAAGAATAAAATTAATTTTGGTAATATACGTGATGTTGAATGGCAAAATAAAGTAATTACAGATTATTTAACAGATGAATACGCTTTAGATGATGAATTATTAGATACAGTTAGATATATTAATCGACAAGTACATAGTAAATTACCAACAAGTACATTGACTAGAAATATAACATGGATACCAAAACGTTTTGAGTTTTCAAATATGTTTAGTTATGGTACAAATAATTCTATAGATTTTTCAAACATGAATGGAACATATGGATTATTTGCACCAAATGCTTCTGGTAAATCAACATTATTAGATGCGTTAGCATTTTGTTGTTTTGATCGATGTTCACGAACAAAAAAAGCAGCTCATGTATTAAATAATAAAAAATCTAATTTTCAATGTAAATTTGAATTTGATTTAGGAAAATATACATATTTTATTGAACGTAAAGCAAAGAAACAAAGTAATGGCCATGTTAAATTAAATGTAGATTTTTGGCGTATTGACGAATCTGGTAATCATGAAAGTTTAAATGGCGAACAACGAGATTCTACGAATAAAAGTATAAGACAATATTTAGGTTCATACGAAGATTTTGTTTTAACTGCTTTATCATTACAAAATAATAATACTGGGTTTATTGATAAAACACAAAGAGAACGTAAAGATCTTTTATCTCAATTTTTAGATTTAGATATATTTGAAAAACAATATTTAATTGGACATGAAGATATTAGAGAAACCGCAGCTTTAATTCGCGAATATAAAAGAAAAGATTTTTCAACAGATTTATCTGCGGCAAAAGATATTATATCTCAATTTACCGGTTCATATGAACAAATGAAATTAGATAAAACTGAACATGAAGAAATGAAATCAAATTTAAATGATATCATTTTTGTCATGACAAAAGAATTAAAAAAAGTTGATGAAACATTAGATCCGGATATCATCTCGAATAAAATTGAACAAGCTAAAATACAGTTACAAGAGTATATACAAGATAGAGATCAAAAAGCTGGTATGATCGTATCTAAAAAGGATTTAATAAATAATACACAATCTAAAATAGATTCAGTCGATGAAGATGGTTTATTAACACAATTAGAAAACATTAAAACATATAAATCAAATGTTGTTAAATTAAATAATGATCTAAAGTTTAAACAACTTAAAATTCAACATGCTCAAAAAATGGTATCTAAGTTAGACAAACATGAATGGGATCCAGAATGTAAATTTTGTATGGCAAATCCATGGTTACATGAAACTAAACAAATTGCAGATTTATTACCAAAATTAATTGACGAAGAACAACAAATATTATTTGATATAGATGATATTGAAAATAAAATAGATGAATTATTAAAAGATGATCCTCAATATAGAATAGATATTTTAAATGCATTTAAATCTGATGTTAATAAATGGAAGCAATTATTAGCCGCAATGGAACATGAACATAGTAAATGCGAATGGGATATTGAGACATTGTTTGTTAAAATTTCTGACTATAAAAAACAATTAACAAGAGCTAAACGACAAAAAGATAATATTGAATTTAATAAAAAGAAAAATTCTGAAATTCAAGAAATACGTGATGAAATAACAACTGTGAATACTGAACTGAGTGGATTAGATTCTAAATTATTAAACTTATCTGGAAAATTGAAAATGGCTGAAAAAAGTCGTGAAGATGCTGAATCAGGTATTAACAGATTAAAAACGTTAGAACAACAATATCAAGCTTATGAATATTATCAAAAAGCAGTTAATCGTGACGGCGTACCGTACCATTTAATATCTAAAGCATTACCACAAATAGAATCTGAAATAAACAATATACTTAATCAGATAGTTGATTTTACTATGGTAATGGATACCGATGGTAAGAATATAAATGCTTATATTGTTTATGATGATGATAATTATTGGCCATTAGAATTGACTTCCGGAATGGAAAAATTTATTTCATCTTTAGCAATACGCACTTCATTAATTAATGTGTCAAATTTACCTAGGCCAAATTTCTTAGCAATTGATGAAGGTTTTGGAGTTCTAGATTCTGATAATTTAAATTCAATGTACATGTTATTTGATTATTTGAAATCACAATTTGGATTTATAATGTGTATATCTCATATTGATGCAATGCGTGATATTGTAGATAAATTGGTAGAAATCAAAAAAGTTAACGGATATTCTGAAATTGCATATACCTGATATTTATATGAAATAGAGGTAATATATGGCAGCAGGGACATGGAACCTAGGTCGACTTGAAAAACGTGTTTTAAAAACTGGATTAAATGATTTTCCTACAATACAATTTAGAGATACATCATTAATATCAAATACAGTATTTAATATAGTTGAATTCCCTAAACGCTTAACGGCTGGTAAAAATTTAATTAAACTACGAGCTAGTAGTAATACATTAGTTAAAGATTCTAAAATTCATATAGAAATATTAGATTCGAATGGTGATCCAATCTATTATGAACCACTTAATTATTTAGAACATGACGGAACACGTGTAATAGCTATTTATATATTTAGTAATAAAACTGCACCTGGAATAGGTACTATATATCTAGGTGGCCGTGTTAAAGTAGATTTAAATACCGGTGCTGAAATTCCGTTTAGTAAAAATTTTAATGATAAAAATTATTTAAATTTACCAAACGTTGTATGGTCCCGTGATATTCCAATTGCACCGGAAAATTCAAAAAATGATACAGAAATAATTTTTACACGACCATATCCACGCGCAACTGTCCGTGAACGTGTAAATAGATATTTTCAACCGGTAAATTTAACTAATGTAGCCATGAATAGAAGTGGCTCTGGTACCATTACAATATCACCTATTCCTACTTATCAACCAAAACCAAACGATCCAATAATATCAGAAATTGAAGAAGCAATAAATTATGAAGGTGCAGCTCAAATGGGAACTCCTCCGGGAATTGCAGGAGTTCAGTCACAAGTTAACCCAACTATTATAGAATCTGATCCTACCGGTGAACCAAGAGAAGTAGAAAGCGCGGAAATTGTAACAATTGAAACATTTAGTAGATTAGAAACTACAGGATTTGCATTATCGTCTTCTATGGAAGGAGGGACAATAACAGTTGTCAATCCAATTGTAGAAGCCCGAGCTGGTACAATACTTGATAATAATGGCCGTGTTATACCATTTTCTCAGTTAAGTAGTGAAACAACTGATAAAACCGATCAAGCCGGATTAATTCAAGTTTCTGGAAGTTATACATTTATTATTGATAAAATATTAACAACAACTAAAGCAAATGTATTTCAACTTAACGGATTTGCAAATGATAATGATAACACATATGGAGCATTTTCTGTAAATGCGCTTACATTTGGAACACCAAACCCTAATAACACCCCATTTTTTCAATATAATATTAATGATATTAGTACTACATCAAATTTCACATGTAGTTATATTGAACCACTTGTATTATCTGAAACCGAACAATCACAATCATTTGCAGAAATAGTATTATCAAATATTGAACCTGCTACTGGTGATGTGCATAAAATACAAACATTATATAAACCATCTGGTCAATTTGGAGATTTTGTAGACGCTGGATATGTCAATGTAGAACAAGTTGAAATATTAGAAGATACTACAGCATACGAATCCATACAATCAATTGGAATGATATATAATCGTATAGGATTTTTTACTAGCCTAGGCGATTTTAATAAATATTGGGAAACATCTAATGGTTCTATAACTCCTGATGTACCATTAAATGCAGCGTTTAAACCAGATATATTATTAGACGGAATTGAATTTACGCCGGATAATTCATTTAATAGTACTACAGAAAAATTTGGATATATACATTTAAAATCTGAATATCAACCAAAAGTATATGCAAATACTAGATATATATTATCATTAAATGCTGTGGCCGATAATACAACATATTCATCGACAGATACAAATTCAAAATATTCTAGACTAGACATATATGTTTCTGGAAGTAATAATTCTATAGAACCTAATATTGAATTTATTAATCAATATTTAATATCTGATATAGATATTGATAATACATTGACCGGTGATTTAATTAACAATGGTAAGTTAGGTACTCGTATATCTACAATTGAATTAACAGCTGGTCAGCAATTTGATGAAATCCCAGCGTTATCATATTTCAGAACTTTACAAAATGAAAATATTGACATTTATTTTGTAGTAAGAAGTGGTAAATGGACGTTATCAAAAATTAGCTTAAAATCTGATAAACAAACTGGATTTTCACCAAATTATACTAGAATAAATACTAGGATTCCTTCCGAATTTTTAGAAACTCCGTTAACGTTTAAATTTTTATATTATGATATACATAATAATAAAGCACAAGCTGAGACAATAGTTTATCCTGTTACATTTTACGGTGATAATCTAGTAATCGCCGGCGGTAATAACTTGTTAACTGGATCTGTATATATTGGCAATACAGTAGGGTCCGGTATCGAAATGGCCGGCGTAAACTCTGGATATATTAGATCTATAGGTTATGAAGGATTTAAATCTGCATCTCGCGCGGATAGACCTGGCGGATTTATGTTATATACTGGATCGGTATTACCAAATGCTCCAGATAATTATGATGGTGTAGGAATTGAAATTGTACAAGATTCAACTAGTTATTTTAAATTTGATACTAATGAAGGCGTTGATATCCGCGCTAAAAAATTCTTTATAGGTACAGAAGCAACTCAATTTGTAAGCGGTTCTACTGGTAAAATAGAAATATCATCTAGTAATTTTCATTTAAAACCAGATGGCGGACTAGTAATAGGCGGCGCTACTACCATTAATGCAGCACTTTCTGCCGATGAAATTTTTGTACCTGCAGATACAGATTCTGGAAACGCTCGTGCATATATTGATAGTAATGGAGTTGCCAAATTTGCAGGTGATGGGCTAGGAGATTATAAAGCAGTATTTAATAGCAATGGTACTGCAAATATTTCTGGTTTTAGTATAGAGACATCTGAAATAAAATCTTCTAATAATGAGTTAAGATTAAAATCTAGCGGCCAAATAACTGGAAGTAATGTATTACTTAATGGAGGTACGGTTGGAGGCTGGACTATAGCTAGTGATCGAATAACCGGTGGAAGTATGATTATTCGAGAAGATGGTACAATTGAATCTTCTGGTTTCCAATCAAATACACCAGGTTCAGGATTTCAGTTAACAGCTAATAATGGTGGTTTTTTAGAAGTAGAAAATGCAAGAATTAGAGGAACGTTATCTACAGCAGTATTTGAAAAAGAAACAGTTAATGCAGTAGGAGGACAATTATATATTGCAAATTCATCAGTATTAACAGGTTCTGGTCAACTAGGAAGTTCAGTAGCTGTTAATGGTATACATCGTAGTACAGATACAACTATGTCCATTGAAAATGTTAGTGGATTTGAAGCTGGAGAAATTTTATCAGCTAAAAAAGTTTCTTCTACTGGTTTTGCGACAGAATATATATTTGTACAATCTGCTTCAAGAAATAATGCTTCTAGCGAAACAGATTTATCTGGTAAGTTATTTGTAATACGCGGTTATAGTGGATCAGCCCCAGGTAATACTGGTTCTTTAGGTGATTTAGCATCAGTGGCTCAATCATATTCTGGTTCTCAAGTAATTATATCAACTGGTAAAGTAGGTACAGGATATGTAAGAATTAATGCAAATCCAAATGACCAAACTACACCATATATAGACATTGTAGAACGTACTGGGTCGGCAATTTATGATGTAGATTTAAAAGTTAGACTTGGAGATTTATCTGGAATTACTGATACCATTAATGGTCAAGAAGTGTCTGGATTTGGTTTATATACAGATAACGCATTTTTAAAAGGTGGTATAGTGGCCACATATGGATCTATCGGAGCTTTAAATATTGGATCACAAACAATATCAATTGGCGCCGGCGATCATGGTAATTCTAATACTGGATTTTTTGTTAGTTCGAGTGGCGACTTTTCATTAGGTGATAAGTTTGTTTGGGATAAATCGGCTGGAACTTTAACCATTAAAGGAGCTATACGACAAACTCCAGCTGGAGCAACTATTACCGAATATGTTGATAGAGGAACATGGTCTGGAGCAAGCACTGCATATGCAGAAAATGATTTAGTTCAATACGCTAGCGGAGGAAACACATCAACATATAAATGTATTAATGCACATACATCAACAGATAATACCAATACTACAACAGGTCGTCCTAACACGGCCACAACCAGTTGGGTAGTTTATGCAGCTGGTAGTACCGGAGCAGCTGGAGCAGATGGAGCGGATGGTGCAGATGGAGCGGACGGTGCAGATGGAGCGGATGGAGCGGATGGAACCAACGGAACAAATGGAACAAATGGAACCAACGGAACAGATGGTGCAGATGGTGCAGATGGTGCAGGAGTAGTATTTAGAGGTGTATATGATGCAAGTAAAACATATTTTCATACATCGACAAGAAAAGATTTAGTGGAAGGATCTGATGGTAATTATTATATTGTAAATAATACGGGTGATAATAATACAACAAACTGGGGCAATCCAGCCGCCGGTCATGCGGATTGGACATCATTCGGTGCACAATTTAGTTCAGTTGCCACTGATATATTATTGGCACAAGATGTATATGCTGAAAAAACAGTAAATATTGGAGCAAACGGCAGTACACCAGTTATTTCTCTAAATGCAGATTCTAGTAATGGTAACCAAAATCCATTTATTGGAATTACTGCAACATCGTATAATGCTAACAATGGTATATTTTTAGGCTTTGATAGCGCTGCTCCAAAATTGAGCATTAAAAATTCCGGAGGTTCAAAATATTTTAATTGGGATGGAAGTGATTTAGAAATTAAAGCTGGTAATTTTGAATTATCAAAATTAGGAGATATAACTGCATCAAATGCATTTTTTGATGGATATGCCGAAGCAAAAGCTTTAAGGCAAACTTCTGTAACTATTAATGGTAGTAACGTTGATAAATATATACGTCATATGACATCTGTAGATTCAACTGGCGATACCACTGTGGAATGCAATGATCTATATTTAGATGGCTCATTAGGAGGCGAAATTATAAGTCATGTTATTATAAATTTACATATGAAATCTAATTCATCAGATGGGCTAGCAGATGGTTCTGGACCGTATACTTTAGGTACTACAAATGCAGCCGGCGGAACTATTTCTGGAGCAGTTGCCGGAGAACGATCATTAGGAGCATTACGTAACATATATCCGCCAAATATTAATGGCACCCATGGACGCGTTCCAGTGACAATAGAAATAGCATCCAGCAAGGATGTTAATTTATTTATTGATACAACTACTCCAGATATAGGTTTAGGAAGTCATTTAAATAATTTAATGGCATCACAACTACAGAAAGTAATGAGTAGTGGAGGAGGTTAAAATGAAAGATATATCTATGAAAAAATATCAAATAAATTGGGGTGGGAAAGATTACGTTGTACCAAAAATGATAGAGCAAGATACAGATCCAGATATCGCTTATTGGATATCTATTTGGGGACAAGGGCAAGGAAATACATCAACAGAGGCCGATTTTCAACAAATACCTTTAGCTAAAGGAGGTCAATATACATTTAGATCTGATTCCGCCGGAAAATTAGAATTTTTAACTGGTACAACATTTCCATTAGGTATAAAAGTTGATACTACTGCAACATTTCAATGTCCAGTTACTATCGATGCCAATGGAGGAACTATACAAATAGGAGCAAGTCATGGCCAAGGTGGCGGTCCAGGAGCTGGATCTGAAAATCAAGCCGATCAAACCGGAGTACAAAATACAATAGGCGGTGGTGATATAATTACAGTGTATGGAGATGTATGGACTTTACCGGAATATATAAATGATTTAGGTTCAGATATACGTGCAAAAACTAATATAAAACCTATATCTAATGCATTAGATAAAATAAATCAATTAAGTGGTAATTCTTTTGAATGGAAAACAGTATTTAAACCAGCTCAAACTAAAAAGGTGGGTGATTCAGATTACGGTGTTATTGCACAGGAAGTGCAAAAAATAATGCCAGAAATTGTTGATGAAAAAAATGGATGGTTAACAGTTGATTACGTAAAATTAATTCCTTTATTAATTGAAAGTATTAAAGATTTAACAAAACAAGTTGAAGAATTAAAAGGATAGAATGGGACTTAGGAGAGATAGAGTATATACAAAAGATGGAAAAATATTATTTGTACCATCTGGTTCTGGTAATAGCGGTACACGACATAAATATGCAGTTACAATGTCCGGTGCATCTGTTAGCGCAAGCATATTAGCGCCACATCAAGCCACATCTTCTTTTTGGTATGTAAGATCGGCTAAAAATTATTCTGTAAAAATATTTTATCAAACAACTGGTAGTACTGCAATTGAACCTACCGGTTCTCATTTATATCAATTATCTAATGTATCTAAATATTCATCTGGATCGGTAGTGCCAGTTATAGTAAATAAAGAATTGACTGGTTCAAATATTGTACGAGCAACTGTTGAAGCAATGAGACGAAATACATCAGTAATGAAACATTTCACAATATCACAATCATATACCAAACCACATGGAGGTCATATTTTTATATTTAATGATCATGTAGGCGTACCGCCAGCCGATGATATATCATTTAGTTATATTACTGGATCAACATTTTCATACAATATAAGACAAAGCGGATCTAATTCTACTATTAGTAAACCTTCTACTATATCCGGTAGTGCGACAGCAGTATTTAGACTTGCCGGCGATGATAAAGATCAACTTGAAACTGCTATGGAAGATTCGCGATCTTTTATTAATATTCAAGATGGACATTATGGAATATCTGTAACTCAGTTTGGAGGTCCTACTACAGGATCTAATGTATCATTACATGGTGGGATACCTTTTGATTATGGCCAACCACTTCCTAATTCTCCGTTTATAAGAACAAATGGAGGTTTTGATATATTAATGGATAATGGAGGAGTACTTTCAAACTCGGCATTTCGTATCTTTAAAGACGCAGGAATTCCAGGACTTGGAACAGAACTATTACACTTAGATAACGATGGTAATTTAACAGTTGCCGGTACAATAAGTGATGCTAGTGGAAGTATTGATGGTGGTTCTTTCTAATGATAATATTTATATAAAAGGATTCTAACATGTTAGGAGAATGGTTAGCAGAACAAGTTATAACTGAAAGTAATATCAAAACAATCGTTGTGATATATCCTGGACGATTTCAACCTATGGGACGTCATCACGCAGAAACATATAAAAAATTAGCTGCTAAATTTGGAAAATCTAATACATATATTGCTACATCTGATAAAGTTAAGTTACCTAAATCACCTTTAAATTTTAAAGAAAAGCGTAAAGTAATTTTTAAACATGGTATAGGAAATGTAGTACAAGTAAAGAATCCATACCAAGCAACGGAAATTACTAGCAAATATGATCCAGAAACTACTGCAGTATTATTTGCCGTCGGTGCTAAAGATATGCAAGAAGATCCTAGATTTCGTATAGGAACAAAAAAAGATGGTAGTCCTGGATATTTTCAATCATATGAAGAAAATAAAAATATGTTACAGCCTTATACCCAACACGGATATTTAGTTGTTGCACCTCATGTTAAAATTGATATTCCTGGATTTGATGAAATGTCTGGAACGACATTACGGAAAGTATTAGCAACGGCAGATCCGGATACATTTAAAGATGTGATGGGATTTTATGACGAGTCAATTTATTCTATGTTACGTGATAAATTTTCTGATATAAAAACTGAACAAATTGAATCGTTTATTGCAAAAAATGATATTTCAAAAATGTTAATTGAAGGCAGTGTTACTGCAGGAGGTAAACATGATGTAGATGATGGACCAAGATATTTTTACGGTAATCAATCCACATATAATAAACAAACATCAGATATGGCAACTCGTTTAGGATATCAAGTAGTAAATTATTTAATGGACGATTTGCCAATAGAAACACATGATACTAATTATCCAGATGGTCCGCCATTAACAGTATCTTATTTTCCGACAGGTGTAAAAGGAGGTGCAAACTCAGGTACTGACTATCTACGTGATATGAAAGGTAATCCTGCATATTCTGCATGGCGTAAATATATTAACAATGTGGCACAACAAGTTGGATATAAATTTATTGATTTTTTAGGTGCCGAAGATTCCGTCGAATCATCAGCTTCAGAAGAATTAAAACCTCAAGGATTACGCGAAGATATAAATTTACCTATTAATATAGGTGATACCGTAATGATGGGTAGATTTAAAAATAAAAAAGTAGTTGTAAAAACAATTGGTTGGAGTGAAAAGGGTGATTTATTAATAAATGGAAGGTCGGCAATGAAATTACGTATACCGCCAAAAGAACAAGAATTAACAAAAGAATGGTGGAGTAACCAGTTAAGTGAATTATTAACTGAAGCTAAAGCAAATACGCATTTAACTCATTTAGAAGAATTGATATTAACTCAAGGAGCTCAAGGATATAAAACAGCTCGGTCGTTTTTAATTGAAATGTTAAAAAATCTTAAAGGAAATAGTGATGCAAAAGTTAATACATCAGTTAAATGGGATGGCGCGCCAGCCATATTCGCAGGAATTAATCCGGATAATAAACAGTTTTTTGTAGGGACAAAATCTATCTTTAATAAAGAACCTAAGATTAACTATACAATGGAAGATATAGATTTAAATCATGGACATGCACAAGGATTGGCTGACAAATTAAAATTAGCTTTGGAATATTTACCTGCATTAGGAATTAAAAATATACTGCAAGGCGATTTTATGTTTGATAAAAGTATTTTAAAATCTACAATTATTGATGGTAAAAAACATTATTCATTTCGACCAAATACAATTACATATGCAGTAGATGCAGATTCTGATCTAGGAAGACAAGTCGCTTCTGCAAAAATAGGTATTGTATTTCATACAACATATCGATCATTAGATAGCGGCGCTTCATTTGGTGCTGACGTAAGTGGTTTAAGACGTAATACTAATGTATGGTTTGATGATGCATTTTTTAAAGATACTACCGGTGTAGTAACATTAACATCATCTGAAGCAAAACAAGTTGCAATGTTAATTAAAAAGGCGGATTCAATTAAAATAAATTATGATAATCTTCCAAGTTCATTGTTAAACATATACCTTAACCAAGAAATTAAAACCGGACAATTTGTTGATAATGCGGCTATATCATTTAAAGCGTTCCAGAAATGGTTTGAAATACGTACTGATAAAAAAATTGCAAAATTAAAATCGGATCGCGGTATAGAAAAAGCTACTGCTGCAAAACAAGAACAATTAGCAATGTTTAATCAAAGAAAACAAGATATTTTAAATATTTTTATAGTATCAAAATTACTAGCAGATGCTAAATTAATTTTTGTTAAAAAATATAATAATGCTATATATAATACAAAACATTTTGTAGATGATGGTCAAGGTGGATTACGAGTAACAGCTCCAGAAGGGTATGTGGCAGTTGATCGAATTGGACAAGGAGTTAAATTTGTGGATCGAGTAGAATTTAGTAGAGCCAATTTTGCAATGGATAAAGGTTTTACTAAGTAACAATTGTATATTTATATAAAATATAATAAAGGACATTATGAATGAACAAAAACTAAGAGAAAGTATACGTAAAGAAATACGTAAATCTCTGAAAGAAGTAGACATATCTCAAGGTGTAGAACAAGGGGCAGACCGTTTAGAAAGGTTTCCTGGCCTTACATTATTAAAACAAAGATTAGCCCAAGGATCACCACGACAACGTGCAGCCGGCTTACTTAAAGTAATTAATGCAATTTCTGGCGAAAAAGGTCAGGCAGTAAAAACGGCATTAATACAAATGTTAAAGCCAAGAGATGCATTTGATAGCGATGTTTCAGAACCAGAAGCAACACAAGAAGCTTCTACTCCAAGTCGAGTTGATTTAAGAATGGGTCAATTTAAAGATGAATTTGCAAAGAAAATGCAAGGAAAAAGTGCTACACAGCAGATGGATCTTGTTACTGGGTTAGTTGCAGATTTAGATTTAAAAGGCAATGAAGCAATGTTTTTACAAAAATTAAGAAAAGTGTTAAGTAAAAAGAAATAACATGTCAAGCAAGTTACAAAATATAAAAGCTGTAAAACAATTACTAGCAGGCAACCATAAAATGCAGACTCGTAAAAGTATTTACACAGGTTCTACAAAAACAGAAATACCAGAAAATGATATTATTGAACGGTTTGAAAATGGTAAACCTAAAGTTTGGATTGAAACATCTTCCACCGGAACTAGAACACGTGTTACTCAACATGAAGGATTTAAGTCACGAGAGCCAGAAAATTCTATTTTAAAAACAGTTCAAGACGCATTATCAGTTCCAGAAAAATGTCCTGAATGTGGTAAAGATATGCGTGCTCATGAAAAAAAATTAAATTTTAAATTTTATTTTATGCGTGGTAAATGTTTTGAATGTGTATTAAAAGAAGAAAGAAAAATAAAATCTCAAGGCAAAGAGGCTTGGCAAGAATATCAGAATAAAATAATGTCCGCAAATGCAGAATCATGGTTCACAGATACTGATAAAGAAGTTGAAATTTTAAAACAATCAGTTAAAGAAACTGTTTGGGGTAATGCAGACGGTGAATATGGTGAAGTAGATATATCATCTACAATTAAACGCATTGAAACAGATTACAATAAATTAAAAGATAGTATTAGAAACGAATTAACGGATTCAAAAGATGGCATCAAATAGATCATTAAATAAAATTGGAAAAGAGTTTGATAAACTAGTTGTAGACATGAAAAAACTAGCCGTAGAGTATGCAAAAGCGGATGGTTCAAAGAAACAGCAATTAGTATCAAAATTAAAGCAAATGACTAAAAAGAAGAAACAATTGCAAGCTGAGATGGAATCTGCAGTAAATGCAGCTGATAAAGATGTGGAATTGCAAATTGATGAAATGCGAAAATTAATAAGATCAGAAGTTACTAAATTAATGAAAGAACAATATGGGTATATTGAATAAAATATTTTCAAGTGGAGCAGCTGAATTAGTAGAAGGCGTTGGTGGTGTATTAGATAATCTAACAACTACTAAAGCTGAAAAGTTAGAAGCAAAACGTAAAATGAAAGAATTAATTGCTAATCATGAAGCAAAAATGGAGCAAAATATTACTGATCGTTGGTCAGCAGATATGAATTCAGATTCATGGTTATCAAAAAATGTTAGACCATTAGTTCTTATATTTCTAGTTGTATCAACTGTATTGATGATATTCATTGATGCGGGAGTATTAGCTTTTGAAGTAGAAGAAAAATGGACAGATCTCCTCCAATTAGTTCTTATTACTGTCATAGGTGCCTACTTTGGCGGCCGCACCATGGAAAAAAGAGTTAAGAAATAATTTGTAATATTGCAAATAATTTATTATATTAAACGTAATGGCAGTTAAAAAATCTCTTAAAGAAATTATAGGCGAAGAATACAAACGGTGTTCTCAAGATCCTATACATTTTATGCGTAAATATTGTGTTATACAACATCCTACGCGTGGAAAAATGCTTTTCAACTTATATCCATTTCAAGAAAAATCATTACAAGACCTAAAAGATAATAGATATAATATTATTTTAAAATCTAGACAATTAGGCATATCAACATTGACAGCTGGGTATGCATTATGGAAAATGATATTCCGATCAGATTTTAATGTTTTAGTAATTGCAACAAAACAAGATGTAGCAAAAAATCTTGTAACCAAAGTTCGAGTAATGAATGAAAATTTACCAAATTGGTTAAAAGGTAAGACATTAGAAGATAATAAATTATCATTAAGATATGCAAATGGCTCACAGATTAAAGCAATTTCATCAAAAGGTGATGCTGGTAGATCTGAAGCATTATCATTATTGATATTTGATGAGGCAGCCTTTATCGATAAAATTGATGAAATATGGACCGCAGCACAACAAACATTAGCAACTGGTGGTGATTGTATTGCATTATCAACTCCAAATGGCGTAGGTAATTGGTTTCATAGAATGTGGGTAGATGCCGAAGCCGGCGGAGAATTTAACACAATAAAATTACATTGGACAGTACATCCAGACCGAGATGAAGCATGGCGTATTAAACAAACAGAACTACTTGGAGAAAAAGGTGCAGCACAAGAATGTGATTGTGATTTTATATCATCTGGTCATACTGTAGTTGATGGTAATATATTGCAATGGTATTCTGATACACATGTTAAAGATCCTATGGAAAAACGAGGATTTGATTCTAATTATTGGATATGGGAGTATGCTAATTATAATAAAAAATATATGGTAGTAGCGGATGTAGCTCGAGGTGATTCCACTGACTATTCAGCATTTCATGTTTTTGATATAGAATCTTGTCAACAAGTTGCAGAATATAAAGGAAAGATAGGAACTACGGAATATGGTAACATGTTAATTGCCGTAGCTACAGAATATAATAATGCATTACTTGTAATTGAAAATGCAAATATTGGTTGGGCATCAATACAAGTTGCATTAGATAAAGGATATTCAAATTTATATTATTCGTATAAACAAGATGGTTATGTGGACGAAGATGTGCAATTACGTAAAGGATATGATTTAAAAGGTAAATCAAAAACAGTTCCAGGATTTTCAATGACTTCGAGAACACGTCCATTGGTGATTTCAAAACTAGAAACATACTTTAGAGATAAAACCCCGATAGTTCATTCAAAACGATTGATAGACGAGTTATTTACATTTGTTTGGTTAGGTCATAGAGCTGAAGCCGCTCGAGGTTATAACGATGATCTTGTAATGTCATTTTCCACCGGGTTATGGATGCGTGATACAGCATTAAGATTGCAACAACAAGGAATGGATTTAAATAGAAAGGCGTTAGGACATTTTGGAAAATCGCAAGGAGTATACTCAGCTAATCAGCAAACTCCAAAAGAATGGCAATGGAAATCTGGAGATAGTGAAAATTCCGATTTAAAATGGCTACTCTAATATTTATTTATATAGGTAAATTATGACAGATACTTCATTAAGAGCACGATTAAGTAGATTATTTGCAACTAACGTAGTTGTACGTAGAATCTCAAAAAATAGATTAAAGGCAGTTGATACAAATCGATTACAATCAACTGGTAATTTATCTAATAAACGTTATGTAGACAGGTTCTCCGGCGTTCATAGAGGAACACCAGGATATGGAACGTATAACCAAAATCAAACATTTCATACATCTAAAGTAGAATTATTTACAGATTATGAAGCTATGGATATGGATCCTATATTATCATCTGCTTTAGATATTTACGCTGACGAATCTACAGTAAAAGATGCAGATGGCGATACATTGACTATTACATCTCCTAACGATGAAATACGAAAAATTTTAAGAAATTTATTTTATGATATATTAAATATAGATTATAACTTATGGCCATGGATTAGAAATGCATGTAAATATGGTGATTTTTACCTACATTTAGATATAGAAGAAGAAGTAGGCATTGTTAATGTAATGCCATTATCAGCATATGAAATAATTCGTGAAGAAGGATTTGATGAAGCAAATCCATACGCTCATAAATTTACAATACAGAATCAACATGGCGGCGGCTCTAATAATTTTGCATCATATGGAAAGGATGGAATTTCCACAGAATTTGAACCATTTGAAATAGCTCACTTTAGATTATTATCTGATACAAACTTTTTACCATATGGTAAATCAATGATAGAACCAGCTCGTAAAATATTTAAACAATTAACTCTTATGGAAGATGCAATGTTAATACATCGAATAATGAGAGCACCAGAGCGTAGAATATTTAAAATAGATGTTGGAAATATACCACCTGCGGAAGTAGATAATCATATTCAAGGAATTGTTAATAAAATGAAAAAAGTTCCTTATATTGATGAAAAGACAGGTGATTATAATCTTAAATTTAATATGCAGAATATGATTGAAGATTATTTTATGCCAGTACGTGGAGGAGAATCCGGGACATCAATTGAAGCATTACCAGGATTATCATCAGAAGGTCAAATTGAAGATATTGATTATCTTAAAAATAAATTATTTGCGGCATTAAAAATACCAAAAGCATTTTTAGGATATGATGAAGGTGTTGAAGGTAAAGCAACATTAGCAGCAGAAGATGTTCGATTTGCAAGAACAATAGAACGTATACAAAAAATATTTACTTCTGAATTAACAAAAATTGCAATCGTGCATTTATATACTCAAGGATTTAAAGATGAAGAATTAGTTAATTTTGAATTATCATTAACTAATCCATCAATCGTATATGAAAAACAAAAACTTGAAGTTTTGGAAAGTAAAATTGGATTAGCCACAAATATGAAAGAATCTACTTTATTTTCTCAACGATGGATATATGAAAATGTATTTGGATTAAGTCAAAATGAATGGTTGGCGGAGCAAGAACAGGTAATTGAAGATTTAAAACAAGATTTCCGAAAAGAACAGATTAAATCGGAAGGTAACGATCCTAAAAAGACTAACCAATCATTTGGAACTCCTCATGATATTGCATCAATGCATGTTGCAAATAAAGGAGGATTATTGCCAGGTCAAGAACAAGAACATGTCGCTGGACCTGGTAGACCAGAAAAACATCAATCTTGGGGAACTCATGATTCACCCCATGGCAGAGATCCGCTAGCGATAAAATCGTTAGGTACATCATTATCAACAGATAAATCTCCATTACATCATCAATATCGCGGAGGTTCGCCTTTAAGTACAGAAAATATACAAATTAATTCGTTAATTAATTCAATGAAATCATCGACTATTATAAAACAAACTTTATTAAACGAAACACAAGATAAAGATTCTGGAACATTGTTAGATGAATCACAATTAATTGAAGAGTAAATAGTAATAATTTTGATAACATAGCATATTTATTAAAAAGTATGATTATACAGGGCGTAATTTCATGAAGCGAATAAAACATGCAAAGGTTAAAAATACCGGCATTGTCTTTGAATTGCTTGTAAGGCAAGTAGCATCAGATACGATGAATAATAAAAATTCTCAAGCACTCCGCATACTTAAAAAACATTTCAAAACCAATTCTCAATTAGCTGAAGAATTAAAATTATACCGGTCGGTATCAAATGAAAAATTCTTATCAGAATCAAAGGCAATGAAATTTTTAGAAGCGGTCATTAGAACACGTAAACAATTAAATGAATCACAATTACGTAGAGATAAATATAATTTAATTAAAGATTTAAAGAGTACATATCTTTTAGAAGATTTTTTTAAATCTAGAATTACAAATTACAAAGTGCATGCATCTACATATAAAATATTTGAATACGCGGAAGCCGATGATCCAGCAAAATATACAACGAATAAATTTATATTAATTGAACATATACAATCACAGTCTCAAGTTAAAAAAGATACATCTACATTAAATGTACAACATAAAGATGTACGTATTTTAGCGTCTAAATTGGTAGTAGATAAATTTAATCAAAAGTATTCAAATTTAAATGAATCGCAAAAACGTATGTTACGTGAATATATTAATAACGTGACAAATTCTGTTAAATTAAAAAAATATATACTTACAGAAATTTTAAATTTAAAATCTACAATTGCAAATTTAAAATTAAAAGTTCCAAATAAAGTAATACGTATAAAATTAACAGAAGTATCTAATTTATTAAATAAGTTAGGTAAACAACATTCTTTAAAAGATAAAGATGTGTTAACAATGTTAAGATATTATGAATTAGTTAACGAACTTAAAAATATAGGAGCTAAATAATGTCATATTCAATTCCAGACAATTATAGTCAATTTGAAAAATTGGGGCATCCGGGTAGTGCTTATAAAGTTATAGAGTATAATAGTGGACAATTAGATCTTACTGGTTCAAATTATGGATACGGAGGCGTCAGAGTCGTTGAGCACGGTGCTGCGACTGCTAGTTTATCTGGTGGAGGACAAGTCCTATTACTAGATTTCACTTCCGGTACACGAATATGGCCATTATCAATATCTAAAATCCATGGAGGATCTTCAGCTAAAGTTTATTTATTTAAAGTACAAGGACAAGTGTAATGAAATTATTAGATGAAATGAAACAATATTTTGAAGAAAAAAAATCAAAACCTGATTTTTTAGATGTAGATGGAGATGGTGATAAAAAAGAACCTTTTAAAAAAGCTGTTAAGGACAAAAAAACAAATGAAGCATCAAAGCCAGATTTTTTAGATCTTGATGGCGACGGTAATAAAAAAGAACCAATGAAAAAAGCTGTTAAGGACAAAAAAGATTTAGAAGAAATGAATGTGACTGGTAATCTAGATGGCGGAGAGGGTCCACCAAAGACGCCTCATATGTTTGGTAAAAAAGAAGATGAAAAGGATAATGCAGAAGTATTCGATTATAAAAAAACTTCTGTAAGTGATAGACATTTTGAAAGTACTTATAAAAAAATGATTGCCACCATGGAAGATCTTCAAGAAATATCATATCGAGATTTTAAAAAAGATCCTACTTCTACACCGCAACAAAAAGTTAACAGAGGTATTATGGAAGTTAACCGTATGTTAAGTGAGATGGAAAAAATTGTTACTAATAATTTACGTTTAAAAACTGAAACAGGAATGCAGTCTGGTCATTTTTGGAAAGCGACAGGAAAACGATTTGCAAAAATAAATGAACGTATGTTACGTGTTGCTCATAGATTAAAGGAACTATCATCATGATATTAAATAGAACTTGGCAACAATTTGTTAAAGCAAAAGAAAATAAAAATTTATCATTACAAGAACAAAAACGTAAATATGCAGATGAAAGAAAACGATATGAGGCACATGTAGCATTTTTAAATGCTGGATTATATAATAAAGGAAAGTGATGAAAAAACAATTATTAGTAGATTATTCAGTATTTGAAGTTTCACCTCAATCAATAAATGAATCATTAACTCAAAATAATGGAAAATTAATTGTATCAGGCGTCCTTCAAAGAGCAGAATCAAAAAATCAAAACGGTAGAATATATCCAAAAGATACTTTAATGCGTGAAGCCCAAAATTATGCATCAACATTTATTAAAGAACGTAGGGCATTAGGAGAATTAGACCATCCAGATTCATCAGTAGTTAATTTAGCAAATGTATCTCATAACGTTTTAGAAATGGGATGGCAGGGAGATGATTTGGTAGGAAAGGTAGAAGTATTAAGCACTCCAGCTGGTAATATATTAAAAGAATTATTTAAGTCAGGTATACGATTAGGTATATCATCTAGAGGAATGGGTTCTGTAAAGGAAGTGATGAGAGAAAGCGGAGATACTTTAGAAGTGCAACCTGATTTTGAATTGATTGCATTTGATTTTGTATCTAATCCATCAACTCATGGTGCATTTTTATCTCCGGTTAATGAATCAAAAGGTACTGTAGTAAATAAATTTGCAAATATTGAACGAATCATAACTGATATTATAACGGAGTTTTAATTATGGCATTAGAAGATTTACAATCACAATATGGGCCTAGTAATCCTCGAGGCAAAAAAGGTACTGGCGAATCAAAAGATTTATTAGCATTTGAACCAAAAGCTGTTACTGGCCACGATAAAAATTTTAATAGAAGTAAATATGCAACATCAGAACAACCCGGAATAAAACCAACCGGCCCAGATGTATTTGGAAATATACCAGCGGAGAGAAGTTATGAGTAATATACGTCTAGCTAAATTATTGAAAGAACAATCCGAACCTTTAGATTATGCATATTTTATTGAGCAGACAAATGGATTACTTACAGCTGTAGAAGATTTTCAAAAAGAAATAGTAACTGCATTAGAAGCTAAAGATGAAGAAACTGGCGATCCTCAATATCAACAACTACAAAATCAAGTTGCTAGATATTTGCAAGGAGCAGAAAAGCAAATAGCAGCTATGGGAAAAATGTTAGATCGAAAACAAAACTTGGCCAGCCGAGATACTTTTTCTGCAGATATAGGAGATTTATAATGAACAAATATGAAAACAAATTAATGAAACATATCCTAAACGAAAAATATTTAGGAGAAACTGAAGATGACCAAAAAATGTCTAAAGAAGATCGTGCTGCATTTTTAGAAGCAGTTGGTAATTTTCATAAGTTAGGCGAAATGGTATATGGTTCGGGTAGATTAAAAGAAGTTGCTGAGACTCTTAAAAGCGTAGTAGAACGTGCAGAAAAGGTAACTTTATCTGAGACTGAACATTGGTTTGATAATGTAACTACTTCACGTCATATGAAACAAATGAATGAAGCATATAAAGTTTTTGAAAAAACTGCAAATGAAATGAGTTCGATGCAACAACGTCTAGAATCTGCATATGAAGATATGGGTACAGTATTAAATCGTTATTATAAGATCGGCGAATCTTTATCAGAAGATTAGGACATTTGAAATATATTTGTTATATTAAAAATAAAAAATAAGTTATATGAGTAAACAAAGTAAACATTTTAAAACTATTGTACCCGGAGCAGGAGTGGCAATTAAAGTATTATCAACAAAACAATATCCAAAAGGCGATATTAATTTTGCATTAAAAGCATTTAAACGTGAACTTAAAGAATCGGGTAAGATTCAAGAATTAAAAGATCGTCGGCATTATGTTTCTAAAAGTCAAAAACGTAAAGAAGAAGTTAACCGTGCTAAATATTATCAATGGTTAGATGATCAAAATCATTAAAATTGTGCCTTTTGGCACTTTTTTACGTTTTAAGGGAATGTTTTTGTAAATTGCTGCATATATATAAATGTTAACGATACCGTATTTCAATAATCGGTCACTCGAATTATATCTAAATAAGTACATTAGTACTTTCTATTAAGACTCCTAATAGTCTTATTTCCAAATTAAATAAGAGGAAGAATCATGGCAAATGATTTATTAAAAGAAGCAATTGCAGACGCGAAAGCCGTAAGAGAAACTGCACTTGCTAATGCTAAAATTGCATTAGAAGAAGCTTTTACTCCTAGATTACAATCAATGTTATCTGCTAAATTAGCTGAAGAAGAAGATGATTTCGGAGACGAAGAACTTCCAGCTGAGCCAGTAGCACCAGAACCGGAAATGGAAGATCCGGTAGCAGCTGAAGCTAGAGGTATAATGGACGCAGATGAAGATCCAATGGATGTTCATTCTGAAGAAATGCCACCTGAAGACGAGCCGGTAGCTGAAGAAGATGATCTAGAATTAGAAGCAATTATCAAAGAATTAGAAACTGAAATGTACAATGAAGCTGAAGAAAAAGAAGCTGAAGATCTACAACAAGAAATTTCAAAATCAACTGGTTTAGGAAATGGTGAAGGCCAATCTCCTAAATACGCATCTTCATCTGATCAAGATGATCCTGGTAAAGGAAAGTTGAAAGAAGCTGAAGAAAAAGATGACAAAGAAGAGGCTCCTAAAAAAGCTGAAGTGGATGAAGATATTTCTATTGATGAAATTATCAATGCTTTAAGAGAAGAAGAAGGCGGCGATGATGAAGCTCCTAAAAAGGCCGAAGTAGAAGAATCTCAATACACTGCTGGTGTAGATGATGGAGCAGCTGCTAAAGATCTTGCAGAAGCGTACGATGTTATTCGATTCTTGAAAAGCAAAATTAATGAAGTTAATCTTCTTAATGCAAAATTATTATTCTCAAACAAATTGTTTAAAAACCATTCAATGAACGAATCTCAGAAAATGAAAGTGATTGAAAACTTTGATAGAGCTTCATCTATTCGTGAAGTAAAATTAGTTTTTGCTACATTATCTGAATCATTGCAATTGTCTGGTCGTAAAACAAAAAGATCAATTAAAGAAAGCTATGCTTCAACACCTAGCCGTTCAACAGCGCCTAAGAAAGTAATTTCTGAAGGTAATGATTTAACAGCTAGATGGAAAAAATTAGCTAATCTGTAAAAAGGAAATGTAAAATGAACGTAAATTCATTATTACCTCAAAATGCTCAAGCCAACCAAAATGCCGCAGCTATCGCACTTGAACGCAAGTGGGAAAAGACTGGTTTATTGGAAGGATTGAACAATGAGGTTGAAAGAAAAGGCATGGCAGTTCTTTTAGAGAACCAAGCCAAGCAATTGGTAACAGAAGCAAATTCTACAAATACTGCAGCTAGCGGTGAAGAATGGTCAGGGGTAGCTCTTCCATTAGTTCGTCGTATTTTTGCTGAAATTGCTGCAAAAGATTTTGTATCTGTACAACCAATGAACTTGCCATCAGGTCTTGTATTTTATCTAGACTTTAAATATGGTACAGGCCAAGGACAAGCACCATCAGGAACAGCTGGAGGAAATGACTTCTTAACTGGAGCTGGCCGAACTTCACAAAATGATTCTGTATTTGGTGTTACTGATGCAGGTCGTGGAACTGCTGTAGCAACTGAAGGTCTTTATGGACCAGGTCGTTTTGGTTATACTATTAACGATGTAACATCATCTGTATTGAATGCAGCTGATGCAGAAGCAGATGATGCATTTGCAACTGGATCATGGGGTACTGATAATACATTTGATTCAGATACAGGCGCATTTACGGCTATGACTCAAGCTGGATTTAATATATTTACTAACTTTAATTCAGAGTTTTCTGCATCAGGTGTTGGTTCTAGATTCCAAGTACTTTCTGTTGGTAAAGATTTAATTCCAGGATTTGATACTAACGGTGTTAGAGCATTTAATGTTAATGGTACTGGTATTTCAGAAATGTATCCAGAATTTACTAGAACAAGTGCAACTAATGACAGAGTTTATTTCTTAGTTAAAACAGGAACAGTAGCTGCAGACCCTGGTGTTTCAGACGTAAGAGTTATTTATCATAAACAACCTACTGATATAACTAGAGGTGACTTTGAAGATTCAAATGTACTTACTACAAATACAAATGATGATGGGTCAAAACTAGATATTCCAGAAATCAATCTTGAAATGAGATCTGAAGCCATTGTTGCCAAAACTCGTAAGTTAAAGGCTGTTTGGTCTCCAGAATTTGCTCAAGACTTGAATGCATATCATTCAATTGATGCAGAAGCAGAATTGACTAGCATGTTATCTGAATACGTTTCGCAAGAAATTGATTTAGAAATTTTAGGCATGTTACAAGAAAATGCTCAAACTGTTGAAAGATGGTCTGCAAAAATTGGTTTTGATTATGATGCCGGAACTACATCATTCCAGCAAGCAAATTACAATGCACAAGCATATAACCAAGGAACATGGTTCCAAACTTTAGGTACTAAGGTACAAAAAGTTTCGAATAAAATTCACCAATTAACTTTAAGAGGTGGAGCTAACTTCCTTGTTTGTTCTCCAACTATTGCAACTATTCTAGAATCAATTCCAGGATATGCTGCTGATACAGATGGAGATAAAGCTCAGTTTGCAATGGGTGTACAAAAAGTTGGTGCTATTAATAATAGATACCAAGTTTATAAAAACCCTTACATGACTGAAAATACCATATTAATGGGATACCGTGGTACTCAGTTCCTTGAAACAGGCGCTGTTTATTCTCCATATATTCCGTTAATCATGACTCCATTAGTATACGATCCAGACAACTTTACTCCAAGAAAAGGTGTTATGACTCGTTATGCTAAGAAAATGGTTCGTCCTGAATTCTATGGTAAAATATTAGTACATGGCTTAGATACTATATAGTATTTAAAATTATTTTAATATTAAAAACCCTCCTACTTCGGAGGGTTTTTTTTGAACTTTTTTTAAAAAAAGCTGTAAAAAGATTTGGTAGCGTGAGATCTTTTCCTTATCTTTAATTATAAGTAATTAAAAGATAGAGATATGCGTATAGCTAAAAACCAAAAAACCAAAAACATGAAAATGAATTTTAAATCTTTCCAAGAAAAGAAACGTCCATCGGCAATGTTTGATGATATGAATAATTTGACAAAAATGGTAGC
>Ga0209645_1000062_pt1 | contig 48374 bp, 58 predicted proteins | sample ETNvirenome_6_30_FD_184070 | JGI IMG/M metagenome (GOLD analysis project Ga0209645, IMG submission 184070) | Marine viral communities from the Pacific Ocean - ETNP_6_30 (SPAdes) (version 2) | ecosystem: Environmental > Aquatic > Marine > Oceanic | place: Pacific Ocean | collected 2013-06-19
TAAATACATCACCACCAGCACCATTCTTGCGTACCAGTAAAGCTGTTGTAGAATCTACATCTATTGTTGATGTGCCTTGTATTACTTCATTAACTGTTATTGCAGTATTGCCAATAACTGATAAATCTTCAGTAACAGTTAAATTTCCAGATATAGTTCCGCCACCAGTTAATGGAGCGCTTCTAGTAAATCTCATTCATTACCTCCTAAAATAATCCAACTACTTTAAAAGCTGTTTCTGAACCTGCAAATACAAAAGAAGTGCATGCGAATGGAACTATTGCGCCAGGAGCAAATATAGCTGAAACTGCGGCTCCGGGTATTACTAAATTTTCTCCACTTGCTAATGTTATTGTTAAATCTTGAGTTCCAGCTGGAACTACAACTCCCATGACAGCTCTTGTAATTTTTGAAAATGATACTACTGTAGTACTTGTAGCAGTTTTAATTTCTGCGGATGTGATTGGAGCGCCTTGTTCTCTTACGCTCCATCCTTGAAGTCCTTTAGCCATCTTGCCTCCTTTTATGCCTTACCGAGCTTGGCTTCTCTCATGGGCATATGTTTTATATTTATCTAACAGCGAAAGGGCCAGATGGAAATGTCATTGAAACATTTCTTTTGTTGCTTTCGTTGTCACCCAACTTACCATAAAATTCTTTCATGTAATATTCTTTTCTTTCTATATCTCCTGCTTCATCGTATTTCATTGCTTTAATATAATCTACTAAAGCTAAACTTAGCATTTTATTTAAATTTGCATGAGATGTTTCACTAGGAGAAGAATCCTCTAAAGGTATTTGAGTAATTGTAATTCTTTCACCAGCTGATTCAGTAGTAAATGAACCACTTGCAAGAGTTAATGTACTTGAGTTAACAGTTCCGCTAGAACTTAATGTATAATCACCATCATTATTTGAAGAACCTTGCACTCTAATTTTATCGCCTTGAGCAAAAGAAGCTCCAGTAGCTGCAAATCCACTACCAGAATCACTTATAGCTGAACCTGAAAAAGAAATAGTAACACCACTTGCATATCCAGTTGTACTTTCTAATTCTTCAGATACAAATGGTTCATTAAGAGCTGTGTATTCAATTCTAAGTCCATCTTCAATATTTTCATCTGGATACATTAACTCATTTTGTTGAGTTTTAAATACACCTGCTTGAGTTATTCTTTCACTTGTAGAACCACCTAATAGCTTATATATAAGTAATTCTCTTCCTCTAAGAAAGTAAAACCATTCTCTATCTACATAGCTACTCATGGAGATGTATCCTCAATTAAATAATGAGGCTGTCTTGTTACTCTTCGTATTTGCTTGTATTTGCCATCGCTAGTATCTTTTATGCTTATATTTTTTAAAGCAATCATATCAGCTGGTAATTGATACACATTATCATCCGTATCTACTGATTTAATAATATCTTGTTTTCTAATTTTAATTTTTTCTTTAGAATTAGATTGTATTAAATGAATAGCATCTTTTATCCAAGCAATAGTTAAAGTAGCATTGTCCATGCCACTTCTTTCCATTATTTCTTGAACTGTCATTATAAATATTTAATTTCTACATATATATCGCCACTAGATGAATCTAATTGAAATTCACCAAGATTATCACTTCCTCCACCTAATCCATGTAATGTAATTGCTTCACCAGCGGCTAATGTAAAACCACCACTAGCAAAAGCTCCTCCAACACCAACTGTAAGGTTAGAAGTTGTAGCTGTTGTTTTTGCAGAACTTGTAAATCCAGTATTTTTTATATAAATATAATCTGCTATTGCAGCTGAACCTATAACAGTTTCATTGGTATCTTGTGTTTTAGACGCATCTACGTGTGCTACAGTTTCATCAGATTCTAATTCAAAATCTGCAGTTCCACCCATTCCAGTAGCAACTGAATCTGTTGTTCCTACATCGTGTTCAGCCATATCTCCAGCAGCAGCTACTCTATGAAAAACTTGAGCATTTGTACTTACTCTCATTCTTGTGCTTGCCATTTTATACTCCTATTATTATTGCGCAGCTTGTTGTTGAGCTGCTATTGTTTGATTAATTATTTTGCTATTATTTTGAATATAAGAATTTATTTCTAATTTTGCCCAATCGTAATATTTTTTTGATTCATTAGAATAAAAAGATGCATTTTGAGTGCCTAAATTAATCTTTTGACTTTTCTCAGCTGCTTCAGCTTGATATTTTTGCAAATTAGAATTATACAAAGCAACCTTACTTTGATATTCTTGATTTTCTTTTGATAACGTATTAACAAAATTCTGTACTTCTTTATTTATGCTTTGTTGATATTCATTTAATTGAGATGCATATCTTTGAAGACTTGAATTATATTGCTCTACATTTTGTTGATAATTTTGCAATGCATTTTGTAAAGCAATTTGAACATCTTTATTCATATTGTTACTATTAATTGATATTTCATTTTGAGCATTTTGAACAGCTTCTTGAACATCTTTTTGTAAATTTTGATTTTTTCTATTTATATCTTGTTGATAAACAATATTGTCTTTATTAAATGAATTTAATTCATTCTGAAGGTCAGATTGATACTTTTGTAATGAAACTGAATTTCTTTGTTGCCATTCACCTATTTCAGCTTGATTTCCACTTACTATTTTATTTACTTCAGATTGATAAGATTGAATTTGGGCTTGATATTTTTGAAGATTTCTAGCTTCATTTGAATCTTTTAATTGAGCTTCTTGAATCTTTTCTTGAACCACAGCTTGGTAGATTACATTTTCTTTATTAAAATTATTTAATGCATCTTGAACATTTGTAGAATATTTTTGTAAATCTGTTTCTCTTTCAATTTGCCAAACTTTTAAATCACCTTCTAAATTCTGTTGATATTCTTGTACTTCTTTTGAAACTTGAGATTGATAACTTTGTAATTCATTAGCATATTTTTGAAGAATTTGAGAATCATCAGTTTGAGATAATTGTGCATTTTGTATTGCTACTTGTAAACTTGCTTGATACACCACATTATCTTCATTAAAAGAATTTAAATTATTTTGTATATCAGAATTATACTTTTGTATATCTGTTTGCCTTTCTTGATTCCATACTTGCAAATCTCCAGCTAAATTTTGTTGATATTGTTGAACCTCTTTATTTACCTCAGCTTGATATACTTGTAATTCGGATGAGTATTTAGACAATTTTTGAGCATCATCTTGAGATGATAATTGAGCATTTTGAATACTAATTTGAAGTTGAGCTTGGTATTCAGCATTATTTTTATTAAAAACATTTTGCTCATTTTGAATATCTTGTTGATATTGTTGCAATTTATCAGATTCAGTTTTGCCCCAAGCTGTATATACAGTTTGTAATTCTAATTGGTATCTTTTAAAATTTTCAGAATGTTGTTGAACTTCCTTATTTACATTTGCTTGATACTCGTTTAATTCAGAATTATATTTTTGCAATTTAGCTGCGTATTCTTGGTTTTCTTTTTGCAATTTCAATGATGCTTCTTGTTGTTTTTCTGTAGCTTCTATTTGAGCTGTTTCTCTATGTCTTTGAGCGTCTAATTGAGCTTGTTGGATTGCTTCTTGCAACTTAGCCTGATATTCAACATTTGCATCATTAAATTCATTTAATTTATCTTGCATAGCTTGAGTATATGCGCCTACATATGTTTGAATTTTTTGCAATGTAGCATTAGCTAATTCAACATCTTCTGCACCTTCTATTAAATGAGTAGCTGTAGACCACCATTGGTCAAATTCTATAGCATTACCATCAAAATCATCAATTGTATTTTCTGCATCTAATTGAGTTATATTAGTCAATTCAAGACCTTGACTATCACTAGCAACAGTAGGAGATGTATAAGTAGGAGGTATCCCTAAATTTGAAACTGTAGTAGAAGTAATAGATACAGATGCAACATCTGGAACCGTATAACTTGGAGCTGATGGAGGAACGGGAGGAACAGATGATATACTTAATGAACCTGGGTCGCTATCTCCAAAATCTGATACAGTCCAATAATCTTTAAATGCAACTCTTGTAGGAGCAATTGATTGTGTATAAGTTGGTGCATTTGTACTAAAACTTACAGAATTATCACTAATTGAAGGAGCAGCTGGGGCAACAGCAGATATATTAAGGTCTGATATTGTTGGAGCTGATGTCAATGATAATACTGGTTTTGTATATGAAGGTGCAGTCTCAGAAAAAGAAACACTATTAGAACTTAATGTAGGAACTACAGGAGGACTAACAGATATTGTTAAATTTGATATTGTAGGAGCACTTTCTAAACTAATTACTGGTGATGTATAACTCGGAGCTGAGCTTGAAAAATCATCTACGGTTTGAGCCGAAAAAGTAGGAACGACAGGAACCGAAGGATAAGACCAAGTAATTGTAGGAAAATTAGTTAATGAAAAAACAGGCTTTGTGTAAGAAGGAGCTGATTCGCTCATAGAAGCCATATCAGATATACTAATAATAGGTTTAATAATATCATTTACACTTGCATCAGTATATGTAAAACTTGGAGATGATGGAGCTGATGGTGATACCGATGAAATTGAAAGGTCATTTCCAAAATCTGGAGATAAAGGAGAAACTGGGATTGATAAATCAGTCCAATCAATTACTTTACCGCTAGCTAATTTTGAAAATTCAGAAGAAGCTGCGTGAAAGATAACTGCATTTCTTAAATCAGAATCATCATCTATTTTACTATAATCTACATAAAAAACATATCCAGCATTGCTTCCATCAGTTACTGGTGCAAAATGAACTGCTCCTTCTTTATGATACCAAACTGGATGTTTAGCTGTCGCATATTTTAAACTTGTAGAATCCAATGCCCATATTGCATCTGATAATGATATTTCTCTACAACTATAACCATTTCTTTGCACATCTATTATCGAATCATTAACTGAAAATGTTATAGCGCTTCCATCTGTAGAAGCGGATGAAGCCTTTTGTGCAAAGTTTAATAAATTTTTTGGAACGCTAGATACTACAAATTTTTGTGCAGATATTATAAACTGGTCATCAGCGTCCGAGACTCCAGTTATGTTTTCTATATCTAATTCTATGTTTGTTGTTGCCATATAAATTTTTTTTTATACATGGGGGCCCAAAGACCCCCACATATTATTTGTCGTTTAGATTAACTCTAAGACCTTGATGCAGTTCCACTTACAAAAGCACCATCTGTTAAAGCTGCTGCTTGTAGAACATACCAGTGATGGCCATCGCATAATACTTGCAATCTATCGCCACCTCCAGCTGCTCCGCCTGAAGTGTCAAACATTATCTGGTCATCTGCTACAGTTGTATCGTGAACAGAATTGCCATCATATCCAACTCCCATAATGTATTCACTAGCTGAACCACTTGCGACTATTAAGTCTTTTGTAGCTTCAGCGTCACTTTCTATACCTAGTATAAATGTGAATATCGCTCCTTTAGATAAAGCAGCGGATGGTAAAACAAAAGCAGCTGAGTTTGCAGATATATCTACTATGTAGTAATTACCTGCGTCACCCTTTACTAATGTTTTAGTTGGAGATGCAACAGTGCCGTCAGCGGCAGGTTTGACATGTTCAACGATGCCAATCTTACCATCAACAGAGTCATCAAACTTATTTTGTCCGTACATTGGATTAGCCATAAGTATCCTCCTTAAGTCCAGACAGCGTGGGCTTCTGGCATTGACCATTCCATCCCCGCTTCTGTTTGAATTAAATCAACCCTTCGGTCAATTCCACTATTCTCAAGAGTTTGAACTCCTACATATACTGCTGTATCACGATTCATACCATTACCAACTAATGGTCGATAATGACAATGTCTCATGTTACAAGCAAATATCTTGACTGGAGAACCATCTAAGTGAACATTACGAGCTACATTCATATCACCATAAGGTGTAGAAATAACTGTAACATCAACTCCGAAGGCTTTCTTTTTACCAATCATATCAATATTAGCTCTACCATAGGAATTACCTGAAGAATCAGGTGAAGAAGCCCCTGGCTTTACCATACCAACATTATTAGCAAAATACCCACTCAATTTATGCAACCAATTAAATACTTCTGTAGAACAGAAGAACATTGTAGCTGCAGAATTGTTGTAGCGAGGGTCTAGGAATTGAGATAAATCATCAAGAAAATCATCTTGAGTTTTACTTGATAAAGTTAAACCAAATTGATTTCCATAACTCAATACATAATCTATACCACCTTGAGTATATTGAATACCAGCTGAATCTGTATATTGATTTCCAAACAATAGAGATGTTTCAATATCCCATTTGTGTTCAATCAACTTTTCACGCCAGATTCTTGCAAACTCATTTGGTTCATACTTTAGGACAGTTGCACGAGTTGTGTTATCCATCGCCATAGCTGTTTTCCAAATTTGAGTTAAACCACTTCCTGTTGAGAAAGGATTGTCTTGCCAAGTTTCTGGGTATCCAGTTCCTTGTCCCCAAGAATTACCAACTACATAACAACGAGCTGTTTCAAGTTGTTGAACGGTAAAATTTTTCCATTCAGCAGCTGAAACATCATTAGTGTTTGCAGATAGGTCTTTTTGAGCAGTTGTGCCAGCACCCCAACCAGAAAGTTCTGCATTAGCAGAAGACTGTCTTACGATGGTTAATTTCAACTCAACTGAATTAGCTGTAGCTGAAGTTGAACCTTCAGATTGTTGATTTGCAGCTTCTATTCTACCTACCAAATAATCATCTACTAAAAACGCATTAGCAGCTGTAGCTGCATTTGTATTTGTTGTTTGTAGAGGAATTTTAACCATTTGACCGGGTAAAAAGAAATTTGGTCTAGTACCATTATCACCTACTCGTAAAGAAGTTGAAGAGCCATATACTTGACCAATGTTACCATCGTTCTTGTAATCACTCATCATTCTTACCCAGTAAGTTGAACCTTCTGTAACATTACTTGCAGTAACTGTAGCATCTGTAGAAGCTAACCCACCTTGGGTAGTTCCATGAGCAACTACATAAGCATAACGCTTATGATAAGAAGGTCTTCTTTCTGTGAATTTAAACTGAGGGTCATCAGTTGGTTTCTTAGCTAATTGAGAAACAAAACGAAAAAACGGGTCCTGCGCAATTGCCAATTCACTAACTCTATCGCCAAAGTTGAATTTTCTCCGAAGGTCACCAGTACTAAGACTCCCGCCTGGGTCAACTATCCCAGCGGTACTTTCAGTTAAACTGGTGACATCAGAGATGCCAAAATAATCAGACATTTTATCTAACCTTTATTTTATTTTCATCAATATTTGTCCAACCATTATAGTTATCATCCAAACATTGAATCCAGTTCTTTGTCAATTCCCAAAATTGAATCAAAGATATTGTCGTCACCAGACTTTTGTGGAGTCCCTTGACTACCAGCCTTGGCCGCTGATTGAGGTTTACTTCTGACTCTTTGCATTTGGTTTTTCATCTCTTCACGAGTTGTGTTAGCCACTTGCTTGTCTCGATTATCTCTGTTTTTTAAATAATAAATATCATCAAGAGTAAGAGTTCTAGATTTACTATAATCTACAAACTCATTCCATTCTTCATTCGACATTTTATGCTGTTCTTTAAAAGACCTTTCTGCGTTTTGAGTTTCAGCAATTTTTTGCTGATTCTGAGCAAAACTAGTTAACTTTCTTTGAACTGCTCCATCAATTACCGATTGAAGAACTTTTGCCGAACTAGATTTATTATCTGTAACAGCTTCATCTGCATCAAAAATAAAATCCTCATCAAGTCCAAGTTGTTCTTTGACACTTTTTGGGGTTTCACCACCACCCTCAAAATAATCTCTAACATGAGTGATTAAATTAGGGTCTTGTTTCATTGCATTGAGAATTGGAACATATGGTTCAAGTTCTTTTAACTGTCCATTAAGTTTTCGAGCTTCATTGCTTGAATCATTGTATCTTTTTTCCCAATTATGTCCTTCAATAACATCTTCTTGAGAGCCCATTTCTGGGGTTGCCTCAGATTGTAATTGTTGAACATTGTTAGCTGTGGTTTCTTCTGGCTCCAGTATCCCTTCATTCACCTTTCGGTCAAGAGCTTCAAAAAAATCGTCAGCGCTAGGACTTGCACTTTCAGGGCTGTCAGCAGGAAACATACCGGCTTCTAGGTTGTCTGTTTGAGTTTCAGTCATAATTACTCCTTAATTTATGATACAAACTATAGTTAAGTAAACTATTTTATTGCTGATTCTTTTTAGCGTCAGCTACAGCTAAACCTAGTTCTTTTATCTTAGTTGTTGTATCACTTTTTAGTTTATTCCGTAGCATGCTTTGTGCAACTTCGGTTTCAAGTAAATCTTTTTGAATTTTCATATCAGCTTGTTGTACTTTTCCTTGTATTCCAGATTGTACAAGCTGCCTTTCTAGTGTTTCTATTGTGCCTTCTCTATCTGTGACAACATTTTGCATTTCTTCTAATTGTCCTCTTAATTGCATATAAACACTTTTTCTCTTTATAATTGATTCTTTGTTTCTAATATCTGTTTCAGATAACATTGCTATATCATCAATAAGTCCAGACTGAAACCATTTAAAATATTCTTCTAATAAAGCCCATCTATTTAAAGGTAATGTAGAACCTCCTATTATTCTAACATCAAATCTAGAAGTTGCATAATCATTCCATTTTTCTACAGAGTTTCCAAAATCATTAAATATTGGAACATTTATTTCAATTGTTTTTTCTTCATTTATATTGTTAGGTTGTACAATTCTAAATACTTTATGAGCTTGGTATGTATCTTGAGCAAAGTCTTTAAATATTCTTCCTAAATGTTCAAGGGATGGCTCTATAATATTTTGCATCCAAGATTTTATTCTTCTAGTACCATACTCATCCATAGCAAGCAATCCTCTATATGTTTCTTGCGATTGGCTAGTATCTCCTTGCATTGAAGAATATATTCCAGAAGTATATTCCATATCTCTTTTTGCATTTTCAGTTATTCCATAAAATGCTGAATTAAGAGGTAATGGTTGGACTGGTTGTGGAGGAGCGAATCCTTGTCTATATTTTAATAAAGCTCCGGGAGATGATGAATATTTTTCCCATTCTTCTTCAGGTACAGAACCTTCTTCGTACATCCATCTTAAATTAGAAGCTAAATTAGCATTATGAATCATTATCTGATGAGCTTTATTTAATTCTTTTTGTTTTCCAATTAAAGGAGAAACAGCTCCTAGAGCAAATGGAGTACCAGTATGCTGATACACAAAAGGAACTATTGGATAATCTTTAACTTGTAATATAGTTTCATATAATAATTTGTCTCCAGAGATTATGCATAATTTTATTCTATTTTCATAAAACTTTACTGCATCAACTATATTCGTAACAAGATTTTCGTCTTCTTTCATCAAATTATATTCGACTTCAGTAACGACCATATTTTCAACTCTTGTTCTAGATTCTTCCATCTGGCTTAATAAAACCACTTTTCTTTGCTCTATTTCAACTTCCATTGATTTTTGCAATTTTTCAATTTCTAAAAGAGCTCTTTCTTCTATTATTTCTCCCTGCTCTACAGATTGAATTAATTTTAATTTTTCTTCTTCAAGCTGGACAGACATTTCCTTTCTTAAATTATCAAGAGTATCTTTTACGTCTTTTTGTATTTTTTTCATTTCTTCTGGAGAAGGTGGCATATTAACAAAAAGATTCATATATGCTATTTTTTCTTTAAAGTATCCTTCATAATAATCTATAATGTCATCTTCTTTGCCTTCTTTTGTATATGAAGAAGTTCTTACATCTGCATTAAATATAATTTCACTATCAGTTATATCTCTTTGACTATAATCATTATTTGATAAATTACTTGGATTGGCATTTTTGATTTTTCTTTTATCGTCAGGGAACAATCTCATTAATTGCTCTCTAGGTAAATCTTTCTTTATAATTATATAACTTGCATCTCTAAATAAAAAATCTCTTGAAGTAGGGTCTACATATACATCAAATGGATTGACTGAATTAAAAACAACTTCCCCCATTCCTCTATCTTGGTCTGGGTCAACATCTACTTGCATATATCCAATACCTTTTACTAAGGCATCTTGTATCACACTTGAATATATACTATTACCATTTGAATTATTCCAACAATAATCAGCTATGTCAGCATGAACCGCTGCTACATCTGAATCACTTCCATCAGCTCCGACTGCTTGCCATCTAGGATTATTAGCAGTAGCAAAAAATTTCATCATTTCTATAACTGGAGTAATTCTATTAATAACAAAATCTGGCATCCCAGCTGATTGTAATTCTTCTCTTTCAGAAGCTGAAAGTTGCTCTCCTAAGAAAAATTCATAATTCTTTTGAGCATCTGTTTGCCACTTTTGTCTTTCAGTCGAATTAGCTTTTTTAAATAAATCGACTATATTGTTTACTAATTTCTTAGATTGTCTTGCCATTAATCTTTTATTTCTACATGAACTAAATCATCAAATTTATTATCGTTTATATCTCCATCGCTATCCCAATCGCCGCCCCAACGAATTTTAACTCCCATTGCTCTTCCCAATCCTCTTAACATTCCACCCATATAATGAAACATTTCTCTATCTTCCCAATCTATCGGGTAAGGAGCGAGGTCAACAGCCTTTCCTTCTATGTGTTTGGAATACTTGGTTTTCGTTTTCCCTTGTGCTAATAATTCCTGCTGCCGCTCCTTACTCCGCAAACCTTCAATAATAGTAACGTCCATTATTTTAATTAATTCATTAAGAACATTAACAAGTCTAGAATCAACTCCTTTAAGACGTTCTTTACTTCTTTTTCCAAACTTATACATTATTTTTTCCTTTGAGACCAAAGAACATTAAGTTTTTTAGGAACAAAAGATTTTGTTTTTGGTATAAAAGATTGCCAATATGAATGTTTAGGGCCTCCAACATCTGATGAACCTGAACCTAAAGTAGAACGTGTTTGCAAAGATGATTGTTTCATACTTTTAGGATTTTCAATTTTATGTGTACTTTTTCCAGCCATTAAGCGATTACCCAACTTTTTGCTTTTTTTATCTTTTTAAACCACTTTTTTTCTTTATTTTTACTAAAATTTGGTGGAAAAGCGTGAATTAATGCATAAAAAAGACTCTCTATTGTATCATCGTGAGCCATTTTAGGCCCAAAAGTAACAATCTCATTAATTAAATCAAACATATTTTTGCGAATAAAGATAGTTCCCATGCTAAAACGAGCTGAAAGTCCGCTATATATACGATTTCTTTTCTGTTGACCTCCTGGCTTTTCTGGAATAACTGATATGTGATATTTATTTTTTAATCTTCTTTCTTCATTAAGAGCTTGGAATATACTTCTATTCATTGCGACATCTTCAACTGTAGATGATGTACAATTATATTTTTCATGCAATTCCATTATATAATCCACTACACCTTTTTTGCCAACTATTTCTCCATTTGAAGGGTCTTTACTTCCTATAGTTGGGATACTTCTATGTCTTTCATATTCTAAAACATAAGCATTGTTATTTGCATCCACAGCTACAACCATTATCACACTAAAGTCAGAATGTTTTGTATCAATATCAGTTGCAGGGTCACAACCTATAAAAACATTTATTGGAATTTCTTCATTATTAAGAACTAGATAATTTATTCCGTCATCATTTTTATAATATCCATCCCAATATTTTATATGTTTTCTTGTCCATACAGCATCTTCTTCACTCATCACTTCCATCATATATTCTTGGTAAAACTTTTGAGGTTGTCCAGAATCTGCATAGAATTTTTTCTTTTCTTCTAATTTTTTACTATCAAAAAAAGATTCCCACAAAGGTCTTCCTTCATCAGTTATTGCTTTATAAGTTATTACTCTCCAAGCAAATTCTTTTTTATCTTCTTTAGATTTTGCATAATTTGTTAAAAGATTATTTATAAAAGAATCATAATGAACTGGAGTACCATTTACTCTTAATCTTCCAATGTGAGGTTCAATAGCTGGATAAACAACGGCAGTTACAAGATTTGCATTTTTATCTCTAGCTTCTGGAGTAATAGTATTTGCTTCATGTTCAAAATCATCTAAAACAATAAGGTCATATCTTTTATGAAGTTTAGCTCCTCCTCTTATACCAGCGACATTACTTTTTGATATAAGTTTACAACCATTGGTTAATTCAATGTCTTCTTCAGTCCATTTTCTTCCTCTTAAATTTCCAAAATAATATTTTATTCTATCATTATTTTCTAAGTGATGTTTTATATAATCCATATTTCCTACACTTAATTTTTGAGTAGCTGAGACCCAAGCATAAAAAAGGAAATTATTTTTATCATTACAGAATACAAAATCTTTTATTATAGATGCTTTTGTAAGAACTGTTTTTCCATGTCCTCTAGGTATAATAATCGCTAATTGTTTTACATTTTTATCATCTATTGAATCTGACATTTCATAATGAAAGAACGGAGTTTCACTACGTAAAAAATCATCTGGAAGAAAAAGCTTACCAAAAGATATAAGGTCTTTATGAGCTAATTGAAGAGCTTCTTCAGCTTTATTTACATTTTGAGTATTTATATTAGCCATATTATTTATTTCTAAGATGCTTTAAATATTCAGAAGCTACTTCTGGATTAAAAATTGTAGTAATTAATCTATTATCATCATCATCGTATTTAGGGTCAATAATAGTTACAGGACAATTAAATATATTTTTATCATCTAAACCTAATTTATCTGCATAATTATCCATAATCTTAAATGATGCTACTTGCAATGCATGAGATATAAGTCCTGATGCTGGGTCTTTTAAAACTTGATACCCTGAAACATGAGTATGACCACAAGTAAGTATATGGTCTTTCCATCCCATTTGAGCTGCTTTTGCTATTCCATGAGCTGTATTCCACATTGAATTACCTTTAAATGTGTGTCTAGCATTGACAGTGATTTCTTTACCATTAGGAAATATGAGATTCATTCTTGCTCCAAATCTTTCATATAATCCTTTATGGTCTCTCATAATAAATTCTAGTGGGTCTCCATCTCCACTCCATACATCGTGATTACCAGCTACTAAATACAACCAGTCTACTTTATTAACAAAATATTCTGTAAGTCTCCAAGATTCTTTTGCAGAAGTAGATTGTTGTCCATACAATGCTTGTAATCTGCCTATCCAATTATTTTGTATATCTCCTAAATTACCAGCAAACATTCCTTCGGTATTATTAATTATATCTATATACATTAATATTTGAGACAAGTCTGTACCATCATCGTCTACATGAGGGTCACCAAAATGTGCAATACCTATAGGCCCGTCAATATTGATATTTATGTCTACAAGTTTTCTACTTTCTTTTGATTTCTTTTTTTGTCTGTATGCTTTTTTTCTAAAACCTATAATGTCTTCTATAGGCATTAATTCTGGGTCTCTATCTGCAACTTTAAATGGAGATTTTTCTATTATAGTAGGTTTTAATGTTTTTCTATAGCAAGATAGACAACACCATTGTTGTTTTTTACTATTTTTATAATAAGAAAATCCGTCTTTTCTTAAATTTCTAGCTCCACAATGAGGACATCCAATAATATTCCCATCGTCATCTTTTCTAAATTCATCAACTTTTTTACTAATTGTCGTGTTTGAGTTTCCCATTGTCTCCCTCGGATATTTGTTTTCTAGAAGCGCCTTCTAATTGTTCTTGTGAAAAACCTTGAAATACTCCAAGCAATCCCATTTCTTTTTGTTTGACGGTATTCCCTGAGGTTCCTACAATTTTTCCAAGTTCTTTAGTAGATTGAAGTATAATATTATCATCCTCACTAAAATCTGCAAGATTTTTTAATTTATTTAATATATATTCGTGGTCTATTCCCAATCCTTTTGCCACATCTAATACTGATTTTTCTATTTCACTCATTACTCTCTCCTGTTTTAATAATATTGTTGCTTTTTTTCTTGCCTTTTGATTTGATACTTCATTGTATGCATTTTTATATGCTTCTACAGCTCCCATACCTACTACAACATTTGTGGCAAATTCTTTTTCTTTATTAGTTATTTTTTTTCTTTTTTTGACTCTCTCATTAGTGTTTTTTATTGTTTTACTAAAAGTGTATCTATTACTATGTTGACTAAAATCAGTATCCATATATGTATTAGGTCTATTTATAAAACTTCCAACAACAGTTCTAACCCATCCTTTTGCAAATTTATAATTTTTTCTATCATTTGGATGGTTAATTGATTTTGCGACTTTTAATAATTGTATAATTCTTTCATCATCGCTGAAGACCCATTCGCCTTCATCAGCTTTTCTCCAATCTGGATTAACTGTTTTGTTAGGATGATGCTCTTTAAACTCATCTATGTCATCATAAACATAATGAGTAATATTTCTAATTTTCTTTTTTTCCAATTATTGTTTCCAATCTATAAAAATCATTTAATTGTTCAGTAAGGCTGTCTATTAAATCATTTACTTTTGGTGGAATTAAATACACTTTATCGTCTATCTCTATTGGTTGATAATTCTTACATAACGCTTCTAGTATTTGGGATTGATGTTCTATTGGGAGTTTGGATAATTCTTTAATTTCTTTAGCCATTTTTTTCTACACATTATATTAATAAATCCCTAAACCCTACCACCCTTGAATTTAAGTGATGTGTCAAATTATAGATTAATACACATTTAATACAAGTGTTATTTGACCAAGTTGTTTAGTAAAAAAATTGTAGGATTTTGAAATGGATACATACTTAGCACGTAAACCATTAAAGAGGATTATGAGAATCCGATTTTTAGTTAACCAACTTTTAAAAGGAGTCAATAATGGCTAAAGACATAACAATAGTTGTACCAATTGAAGAGGGCAAAGGAACGAAGCTCGTGGCTGTAGAGGCCAAGGTTTCAGAGGCTACTATCAATCATAACGGCGAAGATTATCATATCGTCAAACATACCAACTCTGGATTTAATTATCTAGCTGACGAGGCTTTGGTTGATGAGCTTGAGAACAATGAACTTGCTGATGAGATGCAGACACTAATGAGTTCTGAGGGCTTCTAATCAAGAGGGGGGATATACCCCCTTTTATTCTTTCTTATAAAAAGTGGTGAAAGTATGTACATATTAGTAGCCACTTATTCTATACTAATAGTACACATTAATCATTAACTTGGTCATCAACTATAAGGATACTGCAATGTTAAAACTTGACTCTAAAACAGTTTTATTTGAAGAAGATTTCATTAGATTTCAAGAAGAATTAGAAGAAGGCCTTTGCTTCAACGAAGAAGAAATGATTGAGTTGCTTGAAAGTAGACACATAGAAAAATTAAAGAAAACTTATAGTTCAGGTGGTTGGTTGCATAGATATGATAATTCACCAGCTGGAATAGAACAAAGACACAATGAATATCGCAAACACTTTAGAAGAAGGAAACAAAATGACTGATTATATAAATAAACTAATCAAGTTTGTGTCCGATAATGCTTATGAAATAGGATTGTTATGGTTCTTCATCAATATTATGATTGTTTGTGACAAACTTCAAAAATTATTATAAAGGAGACAACAATAATGATAACAATAAAACAATTAAAAGATAATGTGCCAGACCTTATAGGCAAAGTTTATACTGAAAACAAATATGTGACTGTTATAGATATAATACATGGTCGCATAAAAGTAATGCCAAAGCATCGCAAGCCTAGGCGTAAAAAAAAGAACCTTCATAGCTAAGTTGGTTCTAGGTTTTTGATAAAGTGTGGTTTTTCCCTATAATAAAAACTGCACGATAACAAATATAATACCAAGTTTAACAAGTAAAACTGAAAAGGCTGCCACCAGATACGGCAGTAAACCTACGCAAACTTTACAAGTGGTGTGTAAGACTATAGAAACTTGCATTAACTGTAAAGCGAGTATTCGTATCCATTACGCTAATACTGAGGTATACGTCAGAATGTAATGTCGGTTGCAAGCAGAACTAAATTCTTTTAACTCTATAATAGAGCAATCTAACTGTATAAAGAAGAGTTAAACTTGGTAAATAATTAAAGGGCATTGTTATCTTATACCCACAACTACAATACAGTATAAGAAGGAACTCCGCATCTTCCTTACTTCATAGCAATGCCCTATCTTTAGCCTGCCCATATCTTTTGCGACTGAAAGCTCAACCATGAGAACAATGGTCATACGGACATACTGTTACTCATAATATGGTAATAAGTAGCCCAGCGTATACAGTTAAGATTAAATGGGCAGGTTAATAATTATATAATAAAAAGGAATATAAATTGGAACAAGTGTTAGCAGAATACGCAAAAAGCCATTAAGTGGACAACTCCTCTCAGAGGGTAATCTGTCTTGTTCCTAAATTTTAATAATAAAAAGGAGTAATAATGAATATAGTACAAGAGTTTGCATTAAATATAGTTATAGCATCTTTATTATGTTTTGCATTTATATATGGCCTTTCTCAATTAATGTACAACGAGGAGGATGAAGATGTTGAATAAAGTAACTAAAAAAGAAATAAATGATGCTTTTGATTATCTTATGGGAACAGGAAGATTAGAAGAATTAAAGCAAGATGATGTGTATTATATCAAAACATTATTAAAATCTGTAGCAAATGAATACAATTGGAAATTAATATTTGAGTATGAATTAAAAAATGAGGAAGAATAATGAGTCGTAAAATTCAAGATAAAATCAATAAAGATAATAAAAAAAGATTGCTTAAGTCATTCCCTTACGGGCAAGGAGATGTATTAAAAAATAAAAAATACTTAAAAGATAGAAATGATTTATTAAGAAAAAATGGCAATGGATGGTGGTATGGATTAAATAAAGAACAAAAAATAGCATTAGGAATAAAATTAACTGAAGAGGAAAAAAATGAGTAAACAAATATTAATGGTTAAACACAAAGATGAAATAATTCTTGAAATATTAAGATTGCAACAAAAAAAATTCTTAGACGAACAAATAGAAGCTAAAGCAGTAAATCATGGCAGAATACAAGGATTAATGTTTTCAATAGGGTTATTTGATATATTTAACAATAAACAAGAGGAAGGAAAAAATGATAGCATCAACAAGTAAACTAGCATACAAACAATTAAATGAAGAAGGCATTGGTAATACGCAAAAGTCTAAGATTTTATATGTCGTAAGAGACCATTACAAAAATAGTGATAAAGGATTATCTCTAAGAGAAATATCTAAGCTAACAAACTTTGAAATCAATGCTGTTAGTGGTAGAGTAAATGATTTGAAAAAGGATGGATTACTTGAGACAACAGATAAAAGAAAATGTTCTTATACTAAAAGATTAGTATCTCCTGTTATACCAATAGAATCATTTAAAAAAGAAGAAATAAGTAAATTAAAATTATTATTAAATCTTTATGGATATAAAGACCATAAATTTAAAATAAAAAATAATAAAATTACTTTTATGATAGGATACTATAAACATATTAGTACAACAGATTTAGTAAGACTCCAAGTAAATAGTAAATCAAAAATAGTTCAACATTCATTTTTTGATGATGATTGTGGAGACAAATTTTGGTATGAAATAATATAAACTATTAGGGCGTAAAAATATTAATCTTAGTATAAGAACTATAGAAAGTAAAAAAAGATGACAAATGCTAAGGTTGGCTAGGTAGATATACCATCGCCCTAATAACTTTAAAAAAGGAGAGAATAATGATTGTATTTGATATAGCAGAATGGATAGCAAACCTATTAATCTTAGGAATATCTATTATAATATGGGCCATTGGAATATTTATGATAATGATGATAATATCAATGGTTAATCAATGGGTAAAAGAAATAATAAACGAAAAAAAGGAACTTGAAGAATGAGATACTATTGGGAAGCTATATTTAGCGTAGAATATTTTCCATATTGGGAATTTTCTATGTTAATGGTCTTAGCATTATTATTAAGTATTTTATGGAGATTACATAGAATAGAAAATAAAATAAATATAAATAACGAAACAATAAATCACGCATTAGATGAATGGAATAAATAAAAGGAGAGAAACAATGGGAATGGATATATATGGATTAAATCCAATAAAAAATACTCCAGAGCCAGAAGCTGTTGCAAAATGGAGAATAAAAGATGGAATGATTAACTGGAAAGCAATGGAATCAGTAAAAGGAGCTCAAGAAGAATACTTTTTAGCATTAGAAAAATGGAATAATGAAAACCCTGGCGACTACTTTAGAGCAAATATTTGGTGGTGGAGACCTCTATGGGAATGTGTTTGTTATTTTTGTGATGATATATTAACGGAAGAAGATGAAAAAAATGGAAAAATGAATAATGGATATGAATATAGCATTAAAACTGCACAAGCAATATCTAACAGATTAGAACAAGCATTAAAAGATGGAGACCTTCATAAATACAGAGATGAAAGAAATGAATTTCTTAATGAATTGCCAGATGAAGATTGCAAGATATGTAATGGAACTGGAGTAAGAGAAGATGAAATAGGAAAAAAAGAAAGAAAGAAAGATGAAGAATTTAAATGTAACGGGTGTCAAGGAAGAGGGAAAAATGAAAATTTTGCAAAAAATTATGATTTCGATATTGATTTTGTAATGGACTTCGCAAAATTCTGTGAACAATCTGGAGGATTTAGTATTTGCTAGAATTTGTATTGCTAAATTGATTGAACCTAAACCTTGATATTGTTAAATTTACGATACATTTAAGGAGAGATAAATGGATATTAAAGAAATATACGGTGCTTATTTAAAACATCAAGATTCACTAAGAGAAAGAGATGAGAATGTTTTTCATGCATCCTCAGCTGGAAGTTGTTATAGAAAACAAATGTATTCCTATTATGATTATCCATCTGATGAAAAAGATGATACATCACTTAGGTTGTTAAGATTGGGAACTTTAGTTCATGCTGATTTAGAAAAAGCAATGTCAATGTATGAAGACAAACTTGCTAATATGCAAAATCTAGAAAGCCCTATTTTAAGAGAAATGCATATTGAAGAAAAAATAAAGATTGAAGAATTAGATGTTGTAGGAACATTTGACGCTGGTGAATTAATAAAAAATAATAATTCAAAAGAAATTGAATTTAATCTTTATGATTACAAAACTGCAGCTGCATACAAATGGACAACAAAGTTTGGATTGAAGAAAAATAGAGTTGCTAGCACAGATACAAATTACAAACTTCAATTAGGAACTTACGCTCTTGGAATAAGACATAAATATGAACCAGATAAAATTAATATGTATCTCATCTGGTATAATAAAAACACATCTCAAATGAGAGAACAAATAGTTTCTCCAGAATGGATAGATAAAGCTTTTGAATATTGGACAGAAGTATTTGAAATGAAAGAAGAATTAGGCAAATCGTTTGAAAAAGAACTTGAGCCTGAATTGGAATATGGAGTTCCTATGCAAGATTGGGAATGTAGATACTGTCAATATTATAGTATTTGTCCTAGTACATTAGCAAATAAAAAAAGATAAGGAATAACAATGAGTAAAAATAATGAAATAATAATAGTTGATGAGCAAATGCTTAAAGCAGCTAATAGTATAAGAAAAGCAATAACTAATAAACATAAAAAAGTATCTAGGATGAAAACACCAAAACCATTTATAAAGAAAAAAATGAATTTGGATTATGTAGAATTTTCATATATGAGAGAAATTGCAGATAAAGAATATCCTGGCTGGTCTTGGACAATACAAAAAACAGAAGTATTAGGAAGTGAAGCTTATGTTGTTCATGGAAGATTAAAATGGTATGATGAAGGTATTTGGAGAGAAGCTGATATGGTAGCAGCTCATAGAGTGCAAAAGAAAAGAGGAACAAATGAATTTGTTGATATAGGCAATGATATAAAAGCATCTAATACTGATTGTATAAAAAAAGCATTTAATATGTATTTAAATATTTGCGATGATGTTTATAGAAATCAAATAGAAGATATGGAGCTTTCAGATGAAGAAAAGAACGATATACTTGTTATTGCTTCAGAGATTGGAGATGATAAAATGGCTTCAATTCATAAATTGATTATCGATGGACATATAAACAAAGCAAATTATAAAGGTTCAGTAAACAAACTAAAAAGAGAGATAGATAATGAGAAAAATAAATAATTACGGAGAAGTTCATTCACTTTTACATGAAGAAGAATGTTATACAATTGGAACTAATGACGGAAAAGAATTTAGGAGAGTGGTTTATAAAGGAACTAAACTCTTAAATGGTAAAAGTATGATGGTATTTAAAACAGAAGACAATAGTCGTCTAACAATAAATCCATCATTTCATACCTTCACAATAGAAGAACAACCACTTCCTCAACCAGAGGATTTAGATAGTAGAGTGGATGTTTACATACAAAATAAAATAAAGGAGAGATAGCATGGGAAAAATATCAGCTAAAGATAGAGATGAACTTATAAATAGTGGCGTTCTATCTAAAAAAGCTCTAGCTGAAATGGAAAAAAAGAACCTTGTGGCTAAAAACAAATCAACTATCAAAAGATTTATGAAAACAGCTGATGGAAAATTTGTAGAACCACAACTTTATTTTCGTGGAGCTAAAGGAACAAAACCATCTAAAAAGATGGAAGAGTTTACAACTAAATACAATGCATTACTTGATAAGTATGCAACAACTAAAACAAACACTAAATAGGAGAAACAATGGCAAAAACACTAAATGCTACATATGACCCTTCAAAGAAATGGATGCCCATTGAAGAAGGTAAATATCCAGCTCACATAACAGGTCTTTCTACAAGAGAAATGAATACAAGAGCTGGAGAGGCTATAATAGTAAACTTGACTTATGTGGTCAATGAAGCTGTGTCTGAATACGAACAACCATTATGGGAAATGGATGGATACGATTATGTAAAAGATTCATCTGGAAATAGAGTCCCTGTAATGAATGGAAATGGAGAACAAGCAACAGGTTCATGTTCTCATTTAGAAAATAGAGAATTAAAAGATAATGGATTCTTTATTTTTACAGATACATCATCAGCTAGTAAGAATAGTAGATACTTTACATTGCTTGAAAATCTTGGTATTCAATGCGAAGATACAGATGGAATTAAAAGACTAGTATTGTTAGAAGAAGAAGATGTAGTCGGTAAACCTGTTCATGTTACTGTTAAAAGAGAGCAGTATGTAACAGCAGCAACAAAGGATTTACCATTAGAGCAACAAGATAAAAGAACTACATTTAAAGTTGCTAATGTAGAACTTTGGAAAGATGGCCCTACTTTAAGTCAAGAAGAACTTGAAGAGGATGTACCATTCTAAAGTAAAAAAAACTAAGGTTTTTACATTTGTTTAAAATATGTAATTAAATGTAAATTAGAGATGAGGGCGGTTGTATATATCTAGTATCTACTATCTCTCATCTCTCCTTAGTGATTCTTAACCGCCCTCAATATAATAAAGGAGAATAAATGAAAGAATCAACAGCATTAATTAAATTAGCATTAAGTGAAATACAGCATGTTATATCTTGTTTACAATACACAGAAAATTGCGCTGAATTTTTTGATGCAAAAATTAAACATATTGATTTTACAATAAAGTTAAAAAAAGACTTTATTAAAATAAAAGAAGATATAATAGAAGGAGAAAAAAACATTGAAACCAGAAACCAAACAAAAGAAGAAAATAGGAATGGCCCGCAAGCTTGCGAAAGCTGCGTTGATTAATAAACCTAAATGGATGCCTGCTAAAGATTTTACTTACTTAAAAGATGTTTCTGTTGGTGAATTAATTGATACTGACAGTGGGTTAAGAGCCATTGTTGTAGAGCATGGAGAATGTTCAACATCAGTTTTAGTATTAAAAGCAAATCATCATCAATCAGAAGATAGACAATTCTATTTAGGTAAACATAGATGGGCAAAGCAAACCGAAGTAAAAGTAATAGGAGATTAAAATGAAAAAACCATTAATGACTGTTGGATGTGAAGAGATAGTTACATCATTAGAACAAGAACTGCAAATGAGAATAAATTGGTTAGAAGAAGGATTAAATAAATTAATCAATCATTATAGTTATACTACAGTTCCAAGAGAAGTAAGACATATTGCTCAATCATATCTTGATGGAGAACCTACAACTGCTGATGAATTTAATGAGGCTCAAATACAAGAAGGTGAAGAACTGATGAAAGAATTTAGTAGAATGATTGAAGAATAATGAAAGGCAGAAAAAGAAATAAAGTGCTAACATCAAATGCTCTTGAAAAAAGAATAAACGATGCTAAAATGACAGATAAAAGAATAAAATATTGCAATAATTGTAATAAATGTTGGGAACATTTTATTGATGAAGGCAGTCCAAGAATTTATCATTATGAAGATTTTCCTTCTTATGGTAAACAAATAAAAATGTGTAAAAGATGTAAATTAAGAGGAGAGATAAATGAGCAAAATGTCATGGATAAGTTATCTATGTGAATCTGGTAATACAAAAGGGTTAATAGAAGAAGTTGGTGAAGAACTTGCTAACCAATTCTTACACGCTCACAATCAAATGAGAAATAATAGAGACAACCCTGCATACAATAAATTAAACGAAATTCACGATGAAATGCAGAAAGAAGTTAAAAATGACAAACGATATAAAAACATTTAATTGTCCAGCTTGTGGTTTTAATGCATTTAAAAAATATAACAAATCTCAAGAAATATCTAAATTATTAAAGAAAAGGAGTTTAAAAACTAAAAAATTATTAAGACAAGTAGCTAGACTTATATCTAATCACATAACTACAGAAAACAGAGATACTTATTTTTATTTTTTATATGGAATACAAGAAATAGAAGATAATGTATTAATATGGGGATTAGAACAATACTATCAAAGCAGACATTATTTAAAAAATAAAGGATTTGCTTATCTTAGAAGTATAGTGCAAAATAGAAATAAAAATATGGACTCTATCAAAAGAAATGAGAGAAAAATGATTGGCAGTCCTCCCCCAATAATAGAACATGAATAACATAAAAAAGGAGAGAAGTATGTTACAAAATGCAATGTTTCCAGTTAAAGAAGTACCAATATTTAAAGATGTTGTTACTCATAATCTTGGAACACATGATAAAAATGGAAGAAGTGGATATAAATTCATAGTAAGAGAAGACACTGGAGAAATACTTAGTTGCATGACAGATAGTTATAGACTTGTTACAAATAAATCTATAATTGAGGCAGCTGCACCAATTGTAAAGAAACACGGTGGAGAAATAAAAGAAGTATCTATATTTAGCAATGGAAGGTCAGTCCATATGAAATGGCATTTTCCAAAGCATCTTGTTAAAATTGGAAAAAATGATGAATTAACACCTGAGATTGTTGTAGGCAATAGTTATGATGGTACTCTTGGAGTAAACATTATGGCTGGAGCTTTCAGATTAATATGTTTAAATGGAGCTGTTATAGGCATAGTGGCTTCTAAATACAAAAATAAGCATATTAAATCAAACATCTCTTTTGATGATTTTGATGAAGTAATTACAGAAACAATGGATAAAACAAAGTTAATCTTTACTGAAGAATTTCCTGTTTTACAAGGAACTAATTTTAAAGATAAACATGTTATTAATTTCTTGCAAATGTTTCCATTACAAGCAAATGAAATGGTTACACAAGCATTAATAGCTAACAAGCCTAAATCATTTTGGGATTTATTCAATGTAGGTACTAACGTACTCAGTCACCATATGAATAGAAATAGATTAGCAACCCACAACATTGAAGGAAGGTTGTATCCTGCGATAAAGAAGTGGGCTAAAAAGGAGGCTGGTCTTGCCATCGCATGATTGGTACGACTGTCCTATTGTAATTCCTTATTATGGGGGGAAGTATGAGATGAGTAAATTATTTATTCCTCTTATACCTCCCCACAAGAGGTATTTTGAAATGTTTGCTGGCGGTCTATCAATGTTTTTCAGAAAACAAAAAGCTGAATGGAATGTTGTAAATGATAAAGACAATAATATAGTTAATTTATATATGTGTGTTATGCATCATTTAGACGACTTAGTGCATTACCTTAACTGGCTTCCAAAATCTCGTAAATTATTTTTAGATTTTAGAGCAGAAATAAAAGAATGTAATGAATTTGATATTCCAGACCCATTACAAGCAGCTAAATATTTCTATTGTATAAGGCATAGCTTTAATAAGCTTATTCATACTCCATTTTCTAAAAATAAAGATATGAATAAAAATTGGGAAACTGAATTAAAATACTCAAGAAAACATATTGGTGGAACAACTATAGAGAATTTAGACTTTGCAGAACTTGTTGAAAAATACCCTCCAAATAAAGATGATTTCTGGTATTTAGACCCTCCTTATTTTATAGCGACAGATAAAGGAGATTATTACATGAACAACTTTAATTCAAAAGACCATTTTAGATTTAAAGAAGCAGTTGATGCAATACATGAAGGTGGAGCTAAATTCATGATAAGTTATGACTATAGAGAAGAAGTAAAAGAACTATATAGCGAATACAATATTAAAACAATAGAGTTAAAAAGCTATTCTGGAACAACAGATAAAGCAAGACTGAAAAAAAGAAAAGAGTATTTAATATTAAATTATGAACCAACATCTCAATTAGGGATGTTTTAAGGAGAAACCATGGAAGAAAATAAAAAGAACGAAGTAAAGTTAATGCCAAGTTCAGATGAAGCTGAAAGAGCGTTACTTGCTTGTTTAATTGACGGTGGAGAAAGAGAATACGAAATAGCAATGGCTTGGATTCGTGAAGATAATGCTTTTTATTATAATGATAATAAAATAATATGGAAAGCATTTAAAGACCTATGTCAAAATGGTGTAGAAGTAGATTTTATAACATTAAACGACAGAGTAAAAGAATATAAAGGCGAAAATATGGCTTATTATATAACAGGTCTTAATGATGTTTTTATTTCAAAATCAAACATAGAAAACTATGCAAGAATAATATGGGAAAAATACATACAAAGAGAAACAGCTAAATCTGCTCAAGCATTATTAAATGCTAGTTATGAAGATTATGATGAAGTTGGAGGAATACTAGAAGAACATAGCAAATTAGTAACTGAATTAAGACAAATACAACCATCAAAACAAAGAACAATAGAAGTATTAATTGATGAAATGAAAGCTGTTGTAGAAGAAGATTCTAATTTAATACCATTTAATCTTGCTCATTTAGATATGTTTGCTGGTGGAATGACAAGAAAAGAAATAACTGTTGTAGGTGGAAGGCCCGGTCATGGAAAAACTACATTAATAATTAACATGATAAAAGGATTAATAAATCAAGGATATAAAGTAGTCTTATTTAATCGAGAAATGAGCAATGCAGAAATGTTAAAGAAAATGTCTGTAATGGAATCAATCTCTTTAAAATATGGAGATATAAGACGAAATGAATTATCAGATAATGATAAAAAAGAATTTGATAATATAGCAGATAAAATGAAAAATGATTATCAAAATTTAATAATGTATGATAATGTAAGAACTTTATCTGATTGTCTTCGTGAAATTGCAAAACATAAACCTGATGTTGTAATAGATGATTATATTCAATTAATAGATGTTCAAGGAGTAAAAGAAGGAAGAAGATTTGAAATTGAAAAAATAATGCAAGAATACAAATGGATATGTAAACAAGAAGATTGTTCTGCAATACTTGTATCTCAATTAAATAGAGAAATAGAAAAAAGATTAGACCCTAGACCTCGTATGAGTGATTATGCAGAATCTGGCGTAATTGAACAAACTGCTGAATCAGCAATGTTTGTATTCTATGGACATAACTTTGACAGCGAAAGATATTCACCATATAAAAGTGAAATAATTGTATCAAAAAGTAGATATGGTAAAATTGGTACTCATATAATGGGATTTAATGGAGGTCGATGTAAATTCTATGTAAATTCAGATTCAGCGGAGGCTGATAATATTGAATAAAAGTTGCTTGGGGTGTTATTATGAAAACGACAGTGTTTGTTATTGGTTCAAACTCAAAAGTAATAGCACCCCAAAAAAAATACCAATAAACATAATAAACAAAGGTTGCGATAAATACAAAAACGATAATCTGGAAAAGTTGGAATTGGGACTACTAGATTATTTAATAAAAGTTTTTGATGGAGAGATTATTGGAACTAAATACAAACCGCCAATTAAAAAAAGAAAATCATACAAAAAAAAGTATGTTAAAAGCGCACATAATTACGCATATAGAAAGGATGCTCAATGAAAACAATAATAGGTATAGACCCTGGGGCTAATGGAGCTATTACTTTTACTAACTCAAAAAACAAAAAACTTTATATTCACAAATGCCATCCAAGCATATCTGGTAGAGCAGTTATAGTAGAAATGGCTAAAAATGCTTTTAAAGAAGACAATATAGTAGCATACATAGAAAAAGTACACGCTATGCCACACGATGGTAGAAGTTCTTTATTTAAATTTGGAGTAAACTACGGAGTTTGGCTTGGTATACTTGCTTCTAAACAAATACCAACAATAGAAGTATCACCACAAAAATGGATGAAATTTTGGCAAGATAAAATAGAAGAAAAACTTCCTAAAGTAAAAAAAGATAGAAAAAATAAACTAAAGGAAATAGCTTCTATTTACACAGAAAAACCAGCGACGTTATGGAACGCTGATTCAGTTTTAATAACAATGTACGGAGTACATAAAGAAGAGGAGAGATGAATGTCAATTAAAAAAGTAAAAGCAAAATATAAATGGAGAAAAGATTTTTCACCTTTAGTAAAAATAGACCATTGTGTAGTAAAAGCATTTACAACGCAACATATATTTACTATTGATTTCTTTTCATCATTGCTATGGTTTGAGTTTCAATTTTCAAATTTTCTATCCAGTTTTAAAATAGGAGTTGGTAAACTATATTTTATGTCTGGAGGAGGATATAATGAGTAAAAAAGAAAACACATACCTAAAAGAAAAACTACATACAATAGCTGAATTAATAAAAAAATTAAACGAAGAAATACATAAAATTAGCAAATTATTAAATTAATAGACTCCATGGTTAACGAGTCCAAAAGGTGGGTGACAGTCTGGTGCACTGTCGCCTGCCTTATTTTTTTTTAGTCAATAAACTTATCAATAACTTGAGACACTTCTTTAATAGGACTTGGTAAGTAAGGTCTGGCACCTCTAAATGCATTTTCACTAAAATCTTTTATCCATAAAAACATTGAAAGAACTTCAGATGGAACAGGCATATCCCTCAAAAAATCCTCAAGAGTATCATCTTCATCATCCAACCCTCTAGTTCCCCATTTAGCTACTAAAGCTGCCACCATAGACATTGTCATTATCTTACCTATCAATGGACTTTCTAATCCAAATATCATTCTTTGATTTATTTTATTTCTAGCAAGCATTTTAGGAATGCTCATAGCACTTCTTATAAAAGTATATGGAGCAAAATTCATCCACATTATCTTTCCTAAAATAGCAGCTAATCCTCTTGTCAAAAATAAATTTGTTGCTCTATCTAAATTCTTGTCATCAAGGTCTTTATTTACTTTAATATATTTAGTCCAATATTTAACTTGTTCTTTTGACAATCCAAATAATCTAGCAGCTTGGGAACCTCCTCTAATTATTTTTTTCATAATCTGAAAAGTAATTCTTGGAGCTAAAGCTGCTGTTCCTAAAGATGGATATTTTTGAGCAAATTCTGGAGATAAAGCAGCTGCTCTAAATATTTCGTGTTCTAAAACAATTTGATTAAAATCATACTGTCTCCATTGCAACCAAATTCCACCAAAAGCACTTCTAAATGCTTTAGGAGCTATAACTTTTGTAAATCCAAATAAATTATAATACACATACAATCTTGCCATATCAACTGCATCTTCAGAATCAGTATATTTCCATTTTCTATCTGAAGGAACATTTACTCTTCCCATATTATAAGCTTCTCTTAATCCTTGATAAGCACTTTCAAGTCTCATCTGTTCTTCACTTCCAGACATAGTAAATAATTTTTCACCAACTCCCAAAGGAAACCATTGCAATTTCCATTTAACAAGTCTATTAATATTATTTTGAGTTAATCCTATCCTTAAATCTTTAAATCTTTTAGATAATCTTTTTCTTTCTTTTTCGTTATTAGCAGTTGGGTCATGCATTATTTTATATAATTCAGTTTTTACTCTTTTTAATTCTTCTATTTGAATCTTTTCTCCAACAGCCCCTCTTCTTTGAGCTGATGATATTAGCTTATCCCAACCTTTACTATTATTTAAAAAATCTGGCAATGAAGTTGATTGCCATAACCTAACAGTATCTACTAATGGCAATAACATTTCTTTATATTCAGAAGTAGCATCCATATCTATACCCATTGTTAGCATGTCTATAAATGCATTACCCGGATGAAGAACTCCAGTTTCTTCTACTTGTCTTCTTATTTCTTGCGGGTCTTTAAAATTTTCATCGCCATACATTACAGCTCTTATAGATTCAAAAGTTGATTTAAATCCATAATTTATAACATTGTTAATTCTTTGAGTATTGTTAGTAAGAGATGTCCATCCTCCTAAGTTAGCACCTGTCTTATATCCTCTATATATTAATCCTCTGTCTCTTATTCCTTCGGCATCAATGTCGTCTCCAAACATATTTGCTATAGTTTGGTCACTATAATTAAGGTTTAAAAATCCAGATTCAATATCAGCATGACCAGAAGAAGCTCTTGTTTGGTCAACAAGATAATTAACTAATTTAGGATTATGTTGTAATGCAAGAACTGATTTTAATAATTGAAGTTTTAATAAAGTTAATTCATTTGCTCTAGTTGATTGGTCAACATATTCTTGCCACACACCTCTATCTTTTCTTCTTCTTTTATGGTCTGTAAATAAAGTTCTTCCTTTAGATGCTAATATTCTACTAACAGCCATCATATCTCTTCTTTCTAAATCAGTATCACTTTCTCCATACAATTTCTTACCCATGTTTTCAACCATAGATTCATAGTATTCTTTTTTATTTTCAAACTCAGCAATTCTTTCAGTTGATTCAGATATTTCACCTATGCTAGATTCATCACTTTCTAATATATTATAATCAGTAGCTAATTGCGCTTCAATTTCAGGTAAATAAGAGCTTTTAACAATATGCATTGCTTCTTCCATCATTGATTCATAAACAGGTCTTTCAAACTTTATATGTCCATAACTCCACTTAGAAGCTTTTCTTACATAAGAATTTGCAGACATAAAATTGCCATCTTTATCTTCATGTATATTAAATTCAATGCCTCCAATATCATTCACCTTATCCATTAATTCTTTTATAGATTCTAAATCCCAACCTTGTTTAGTTAATTGAGATGTTACTTGTTGGACATAAGACTGATATTCATATATTGATTCTTTGTATTGTTTTTTTAATACTTTTTCAAAAAATAATTGATTCCATTCTCTTTGCATATCAATAGCTTCCCACATTTCGGGCATCCATCCATCTGATGGTTCGTATATAGCATCATTAAATTTTACACCTCTTTTCCAATTGGCATATTTTCGTTTAGGTGTTAGTGAATTTGGAATGTTTTCATATTTATATAATCTATGTTCTTGTGCAGTAAAAAATCCCTCTTCTAATTCAGAAGGTAATAAATGCTTTTTTAAAGATTCTTCTGTGATTGATTGGTTCTTTTTAATATCAGAAAAAAACCCAGATATGTCATCTGGTATTCTATAAATAAGAAATGCATTTTCTTTCTCGCCAGGGTTTATAGATATAGAACCTTGTTGAAGTTGTAGGTTTCTTTGTTTTTTTAACCACTTAACTCCAACTTTATCACTATGTAAAGGTATCATGACATACTTAGATTCATTATCCCCTATTTCATGTCTTTCAGATTCAAACTTAATCATTTCAAAGAATTTTTTACCACCCCAAGAATTTCTCCATTTAATAAAATCTTTTGGATTAGTAGGTATATCTCTTGGCATTATATTTCTAACTTCATCATGTAATAATTCTTCCGATAATTGAGAAACTGCAAATACTTTTTGATTAAGATTTAATTCTGGAACATCTCCTCTCGCTCCTATTGCTGATATTTTATTATCAATAGATTCAAGAGATATAGGATTTTTTTGACCAGTATTTGGGTCAATAATACTAATTTTCCACGGGTATCCTTTTTGTAAATGCGAATCAAGTAAAGATTGTGTCATCTCAACAAGTTTTCTTGCTTGACCACTTGTATCAAGAGAAGCTGCTGTTAATAATGGTTTTTTTATTGTATCTTCATAAGAATTTAAATCAACTTCTTTTTCGGCTCTTTTTTCCCATCTTTTTACTTTGTTCAATATATATCGTATTTTACCATCATCCCATTTTTCAGAATTATTCAAACCAGACATTTCAACGCCTTTATCCCTACGAGAAAAAGCAGATTGTCCATATGCTTCTTGAAAAAGTCCTTGTATCCAATCTAATCTATTATCTACAAAATCATTAGGCATAACAAGAGCATTACTTTCATGTAAAGATTGAATACTGCCATCTAATAAATGTTTAAATAATTTATTGTGTTCTATAAATCTTTTTCTTTCTTTTAATATTTGCTGTTTTAAATCTCTCTTTTCTACAATATTAGTAGCTGATTTAAATTTTTCTTTTAATAATGGACTTTTATCAAAAGGATATTCTATCATATCAGCAATACCAGACTCAAGTCTTGCTTCTATTTCTGCTCTAGCTTCTTTAGAAATATTAATTACTAATTTTTTATCATCGCAATAACTCATGGACAATCCTTTAATAACTGTTCAATTGTTTTAGTATTTCTTTCTTCATACCTAGAACCTTCTGATTTTAGATTTATTTTTTCATTAGATGCTTGTCTTAAATTAGGGCCAAATCTATTAATAAATTCAGTCCATACACCCGGATGCATTAATGGCATTGGTAAAATCTTTTCAATATCCCTAGACCTTGACAATGATGTGTAACTAGATGGAGTATGAATATCAGTTAATATTTTTTCAAATTTCTCAATATCATCTTGCAATCTTTCTGCTATACCTAAATCTGGTTCATTAGCCATTTTTTCTCTAAGATTCATAATTTTATTTACTAATCGAACTTCTCTTTCCCCAACTTTCTTTTGAAATTGCGGTGAAAACTTTAAAATTCCTCTTAAAAATCTTAATGTAGCATAAGATTGTTGTTGTTCAGATAGTTTATTCCAAGTCATCTTTTTAACTTTTTTGTCACCTTTATTTAACCATTTATCAACAAATTGAACTAATTTTTCTTGATAAGGATAACCAGAAGATGTAATCTTACTTTTATTTACTTGTTGATATACATTAGCAGACATCATTATAGAGTAAAACTCACGAGTCATTTCATTAATAAATTGCCTTGCTACTTGTTTATCTTTTTCAAATTCCTTTGTTTCTGGATACCATCTTTCAGTTTCTTTTTGTATAGTATATAAATCTTTCTGAGTTTGCATTATACCTCTAACAATTCTATTAGGATGATAACCCAATGGATGTTCATGTACTTTATCATTTGGATTATTTGATTCATAATCAACTAATGATTGATAAGGAACTGCTAATAATTTTTCTAATGGTGTTAATTTATTATTAAAAGTTACATTGTTTATTTCTAATGTACTTTTTGTAAGAGCGCTCGTTGCTCCATATCTTAATCTTCTAATATTTGCTTTTTCTTTAATCCTTTGACCTCTTTCAACTCCGCTCATATTATTCATTTCCCACATTTCCCTACTGGTTTCAAACATATCCTCCATCTTTTGTGAGCGATTATTATCATTGCTAACACCACGTCTTGCTAAATTATGCATTAATTCTTTTCTTATTAACGATGTCATTGTATTTATTTGTTTAGAGCCTATTGGAGAACCATTTTCTTGTACAAACATTTTAGGAATTATAAAATTATAACCATTGTATCCCCAATCTGCTAATAAGAACTCTTTTGCATTATCAACAGCTGCTTGCAACAATATATGTAATTGCTTAACTGGAGTTGTCTTTAAATACTTATCTCCAGACTCCCAAGTATTGCCATCTATATCTACCATAGTACCCATCTTAGCTGAATCTAACATTTCTTGAGTAATATTTTCTTTTAATTTTGCATAATCTAATATTTCAGTTTCTTTATCAGGGTCTTTTGCTACAATAATTTGATTACCGATTTCTGCTTTAAATCCTTTAAAATACATATCTTCTAGGAATCCAACAGAGTTCATAAGAACTCCTTGAGAATTAATTCCTTTGCCAAGTTTTCCACTAACAATATACATATCAGCTTTTTTAGTTAACTTGTATTCAGTATCAGGTCTTGCAAAGTATTCTAATCTTACAAAACTATCCATATCTTCAAATGCTTGTTTTGTTGATTCAGAACTCATTTCTCTAATAATACTTCTGTCTTTATAATTTTTACCAAAATAAGGAGCTAGTAAAAATGAATTATCTCCATCGTGGTCTGCTTGCATTTTACCTACAATAGATTCTGGATGAAACCAAGCAACTGCTCCATGTCCACTAGGAATAACTTTTTCAATTCTTGCTAAGAAAACAGCACTTGGACTATATACGGGCCATCTACCAACCATTAAATATTCTTTTCTACTCCTTAATGCTTTATTAATGTTTTCTATTAATTCATCTCCATATCCAGATACATTTAATAAATCTTTTAAAAATCTTGTTATTGTTACATCATCAGCACTAACAACTACACCATCTTCTTTTTTAACTATTGTTCTAGATAAATCAGATTTTATAGCAGGATAACTTCCAAATCCTCTTCTTCTACCACCATAAGAATTTTCTTTCAACATTCTATTTTTTACTGGTTCAATCATCCCAGTTATAATATGAGGATGCATAAATCCATCTGAAATCATTTGACCGGACATTGGTTCAATCAATCTATCAACTTCATTCATAATAGAAAGACCATCTGATTTCATTTGACCCATTAAAGCTCTCATTACTTGAGGATTATTTCTTGTAGAAAACAATGTATCCATGTTCATTTTTGCAACACTTAACATTCTATCCGTTAATGCATTTCTTAAATTATCAAACTTTGAATTATGTAAATGAGATAACCAAGACCATGGAAAAGCTGCGCTGTTATGTCCTTGTTGTTTAGGTATCTTAACTATACGCCTTGATTCTTCTGGCAATGTTAAAATATTAGTAGCTATTCTACCATCTAATTTAAAATCACCACTTCCTCCATCTGGTTCTTTTGCTTCATCAAGAGTACCAAACATTGTAACTCTGTCTTCATTGCCATCAAATATTCTTATATGTCCATTAACATTTGAAGTATATACAATAATATTATCATTTTCATCTGTTATATAAATATCTTCTTCTGGAACAAATTCATTATGTTTCATTGCTAAATAATGAGTTCCTTCTAATCCAGCTTCAATTTGTCCTTCTACAGCATTATAATGTTTATTACCAAAATCATCATTTTTACTAATAAATCTAATCCTTGTTTTTATTTCTCTTAATTTTGACGAATTTTCGGATGTTGGTTCTCTTCCTATGATACTAGCTGTTTTATCTAAATACTCGCTTTCTACCCATAAAGAACCATCACCATGATACTTATTTTCCAATCCACCAATATAAGAAGACATTGGAATCTTTTTAGTAGCGGCTCTACTACCGGGCAATCCCTTAGAAACAAATGTTTTTGATTGGTCAATTATCTTTATAGTAAAATCACCTGTGCCTGGTGCTACAATACCATCTCCATCATCTATAGCAAGTCTTCTACTGTGATGAGCAGCGTAAGGACTTCTCATAAGATAATCTCTACCTCTTAATCTTTTCATTACTTCGTGAGAAAGTATATGTTGAGCTTCAACGTAATCATTTAATTTTGAATTTTTTAATTCATTTTTCATTGAATCTAACATTTCTTTTTTCATCTGTTTATTAATGTTACCAATTTCTATTTCATAATCAAGATAATCAATAACAGCTTGCTCATCTGAAGATACATCCATTATGTCTTTACTAGCTTTTACAATAATAAAAGAAGGACTGTTTCCTCCAGATTTAACACTTATAATAGTTCTAGCAAATCCATCTTTTTTAGCAAATTGAGAAAGTTTAGCATCCCAATTTCTTACCATAGAACCACTTAAATCAATAAATGCTTGTTTTGAATAATAACTATCTTTTTCTTGCCCTTTAATAACTTCAACAATATCATTAAGATAAATTCTAGAATATTTAAGTTTACCAAAATTCCAATCATATGATTTATTATCATAATCAAAGAAAGAAACATTTACTGTGCTTGGTAAATCTTGATTATTTCTAATATCTTTTCCATATTTAGGATGTCCTCCTATCTTTGGAATAAATCGTTTATCATCTTTATTATCTAATTTAACTCCATCTTTAGTCATATTTGCCCACCAAAAAGCAGGTCTGTCAGAGGCATCTTGTCTATTAATTGGTTGATTTCTTACCCAAAAATTCTTAACCATATTATTATCAAGAATAGTTTCAGGTTTATATTTATACTTTTTATTTAAATATTTAAGAAATTCATCATAATCATTAATTGCAACTTCTTCCATTAATTCAGCTGTTTTCTTAGGTTCTAAAAACCCTCCAACGCTTGTTGATTCTAAAAATTTAAAGAATCTATCTCCTACAAAATCATAAGCATCGAATGTCATATTGTTAGATATTTCTTCAACATCACTAACATTTGAAATAGACAATCCTTCACGACTTATATCGTGGCTATCTTCAGAACCTTGCTTATCAAGAGTATTTACAATATTATCTATAACATTTAAATCCGATATTTGGGCTTCCATTCTTTTCTTTTTCTTACCAGTAAATCCCATTAATTCTACTATTCTTAAAGAATCATTATTGTTTCTCATTTTAGTAGCAATAGCTGGGTCAATACTTACAGCCCATTCAGATAATAAATTCTTTATTGCAGTTCTTTGTTCTTTATTCTCAACAGCTTTTAATGCTTTTTGCATAGATGGAACAAAGTCGCTAACATCTATACCATATTTATCTTTAATCTTTTTATAAGCTGCGTCAAAATATTGAAATGCTTTAGGTTGGGATGAAAAGTTTTCAATAGCTCTTGATAAATTTGCAGCGTCTTCTTGTACAGTTTCGTCTATATCAATAGATTCTTGTTTTATAGGTCTTTCTTTTAACCAGAATCTCATTTTATCAGGTTTAACCATATCCCCATTTTCATTTTCAACTAACTCAGAAGATTCTCCATATTTTTCAAAACCTTGTTTTACCCAAAAACCTTCAGAGCCAGGCTTTGCTATAATTTCAATTTTTGTTTTATCTCTTGCTTTAAACCAATCTTTGTAAGCATTGACTATTTTAGTACCAAGTCCTTGCTTTCTTAATTTTTTATCTATTTCAATATGGCCAATTCTATTTTCATATCCAATATTAGGTAAATCATCTTTTATAAAAACGCCTTCCATCTTTTTAAATTCATCTATTTTCATTCTAGCTTTTATAATAGGATTAATTGGAGCTTTTTTTAATTTATCTTTTACAGAAGTAGAGAGTAAAGGTTTTTTCGTTATAAATTCTTTTATTACATTATCATTGCCAGTTTTAATAGCTAAATTAGTAAGGTTTTCATACATAGATGGAATTGCTTCTGGGTTTGTTCTTGGGTCTGCGTTTCCAATTGCTTTATCTATACTTTTAGATGTAACACCAGATTTCTCTAATCTATAAGAAAGTTCTAAAATATCATTAGCATTTAAAGAAGAGCCTTTAAAATCAGTAGTAGTTGGAGTCTTTTTTGATTCCAAATTAATTTTTGGTTTATCTTCTACAAATACATCTTCAACTTTTCTATCATCGCCTATTTGTTTCTTAACTCTTGCTATTTCTCTATCTATGGGAGCTGTGTCACCTTGATTTTTAACAATAATTTTTCTTCGTGCAAGTAAAGATGAATATTTATTTTCTAATTTAATTTTATCATCTACAGGTTTTTTAACAGTAGAAGGAGTTGGTTTTAAAACTTTAGAAACAGGTTTTTGCACTTGTTCAGTAGAAATTGGAGACAAAGCACTTTTTAAAGTTTCTTTCATTTCTGGTGAAACTTTTCTATTTCCAGCTACATTTAATGTTTCTATATTGTTTTCAGACAACCAAGAAGATAATTCATCAACTGTTGGATTAACTATAATAGGTTTATTTTGCTTTGAAGCAGTTTTTATAGTAAGAGAAGAACCTTTTGATTTAGGGTTTCCAAATAAAACAGTTCCATCTGAATCTTGTACATTTTTCTTAGTACGCTTTGGATATATTTTAGAATCTGATTCTCCTTCAACTAATCCAAAACCTTTTAATTTTTCTTTTTGACTACCTTTTGTTGTTTTAAAACCAGGAGGAGCTGTTCCTCCAGTTTCAATTCCTAATTCTTGACCTACTTCTAATCCAAATTGGTCTGCACCAGTTTGACCTCCAGAAATAATCTTTTTAACTGAAGTAGTAGTTGAGGCTGGAAATTCTTGTGTTGCTAATTGCTCCCTTACATAAGCTAATGCTTTTTGATTGTTTATAGCATTTTTTTCATTCGATGACTTTAATGTAAGTTTAGTCACTCCTTCGGGAAGTAAATTATTTTTATCTAAATATTTAAGAATATTGTATTCTCTCATTGTATATTCACCAACACCTGGAAAACCTAATTTATTTGGAGATACTTTATCTAATTTGTCAATAGATCTAATATCGCTATATTCAGTAACTGTGTAAGAACCAGTATCCGATATATCTTTACTTAAAGACATTGTACCATCGCCATTATCAACAGCCAATCCTAAATCTACTAATTCTTTTAAAGCGCTAGAAACTTCATTAGGCAACATCATTTTACCATCATCAGATTTTAATTTAGTAGTAGTATCGAACTCATAATCTTTTTTATTTATTGTATTACCTTCTATTCTTTCAAGGTCATCAAAAAGAATCCTGCTATCTTCTGACAATTTTGCAACGCTACTTAATTTTTGAGAAATTTCTTGAGTTGGATTAGTAGGAGTTTGAAGTTGTTGGTCAATCTTATCTAAATCAATATCTATTCCTCTTTGGGCAGTTTTAGGGGAAGTATCTTTAGCAGGAGGCTTAGTAAGAGCAACTTGAGATACTTTAATAGGAGGAGTCTTAGTTCCATCATCTAATTTCATCTTAACAAGTTTTTGTTTTGGAGAGTAAGATATAATCTCTCCGCCTTTATTTTTAAACTTGCCTTCAATTACTAATGCTTTTTGACCAATAACATCTTCTTTAGGTTCGCCTTTTTTAGGCATTTCTTGAATACCTTTGGTCTTCTTTAATTGATTTATAGCTTGTTGTTCTATTTGTTTTTGTATTTGTTTTTCAGCTTGTTTCTCAGCTTGCTTTTCAATACTTACATCTACATTTCTTCCTATTTTCTTTTGAATAGATTTTTTTATACTTTTATCTATTTGTTTTTCTATATTAATATTAAAGTTGCTAGATAAATAATTTTTCTTAGCAACGGATGTTGCATCTTTTCCAAGATTTTCTGTTAATTGAGATTCATAAAGATTTAATATTTTATCAACATATCCTTTATCTTTTATTTTTATTTTTCTATTCTCAATTTTAAACATACCTTCTTTATTTGTTATATAATCAATAGATATTTTTTTATCTAATATATCTTGAGCAATATTATCTTTATCAGAAACTATATTTAATATATCTTCATTTACATTTGACACAGATCCTAGTATCATTTGATTTACTTGTGATTGTACAGAAGGGTGTACATTATCCCATCCATCTTGACCAGCTTCCAATATAGTTTCTGCTAATTTTTCAGTTAAAGCTCCGGGGGAATAATTTTTATGTTTATTTAATAATTTGTTAAATGGTTTTTTAGAATCTTTTTTTCTACTTACAATAACTTTTTCATCATTTTGCGAATTTAAAAGTTCTTTAAAATAATTTTCTGGAGTAGGATTAACATCTCCCATAACAGATGGTATATCAAGTAATGATTCTTCAGTAAGGTCTAAATTTGAAACTCCAGTATTTACTCCATATTCATCATTTAATATAGTGTTAGCTTTATTACTCCATTTATTCCATTGCATTTTGTTACCAACGTAACTAGAAAATCCAACACCTCCACCAAATATAGCTCCACCTACTACGCTTTCACGCATTTCTTTTTGACTTACTAATGGATGGTCTCCAGATAGAATTTTTAAGAAATCTCTACTTTCTCCTTTATATCCAGCTTCGGCTAATACTTGACCTGAGTATTGAACATATTCTTGCAATGCTTCTGCGGCAGGGTCTCTTAATGCTCTATACATATAACCAATACCTTTACCGGGTATTGTTTCTTTTAATCTTTTTAATTCAGTAATTCTTTCAGGAGTAGCTATATTATTTTTATATAATTTTTTAAATGGCCCGTTAGTTATATTTTTTCTAATTGGCTTTGGAATTACTCTACCAAGTAATCTCATAGCTCCCCAACTTTCAGTTGCAGCTACAAAAGCAAGATGCTCTGCAGTTGCCCAAGATGCATTTGACCTTGCTAATTCTTCATCTCCAGTATTTTCTTTAGTCCAGTTATATGCTTCTGTATATGTACCAGTAGCTTCAAGTGGAAAATGACCAACAGTCATAAGACCTACAGCTGCAGCTGAGCCAGCAATAGGAGCAACTCCAGCTGACGCTCCCATAATTGCTACAGATGGAACCATTGAAAGAACTGCGTCTGTAAAATATTCTGGAGATTGAAATGCAGTTAACCAATCAGCAGGTTTTTCAGATGCATATGTTTGAAAAGCTTGGTATCTTAAATCCTTTTTTTGCCTTTTTTCTAATTTTTCCATATTCCTTATAGCAATTTCTTCAGCCCAAGAATTAAACTTATCAATAGCTCTAATTCTTTCTTTATCTGGAACTTTTTTATCTTTTTCTTTATTTATAGCATCTATATGTTTTTTATATTCTTCCTTATATAATTCTTGTTGCTCTGGAGATTCAAATAATGGCCCTATAATTTGTTCATCAGCTGGTTCAGTCCACATTTTAGGAACCATTTCTCCATCAACTTCTACCATTTCATCTTCTTTTGGAACATCTTCTTTTTCACCAAAATCTCTTTCATATGCTTTAGTTGAACGGTCTGTAAAATCATCTAAGGTTTCTATTATAATTCTAGAAGCACTACCTAAAAAAGCAGGAGCACCAATGGCTAATCCTTCTTTAATTGGTTCTTCAACACTATATCTCCATTTTTCATGGAAATCTATATTTAAATTGTGTAATGCAGATTTTTCTTTTAATGGAGCTAATGGCTTGTATGCATCTAATAAATAAGCAGCTCTTTCAGAAGGATTTTGAAATATTTCTTTTTGTTTGTCATTCCATCGATATGGAAATTGAACAGTAGTTTCACCTGTTACAGGGTCTGAAATTTTCTCAAATCTACTTACATCAAATTCACCAGCCTTTTCCCAAAGGGAAGGCATTTTTTTTTCAATAAGAGAACCAATTTCATCAAGCCCCATCATTCCTTCTGGAATAATAGGTTCTTCGTCTTCTATATCAAATGGATTAGAAGTGGGTATCCACCAAGGTTTGTATAAGTTTATAGCAGCCATAATTTTTATTTATTTTAAATTTTTGGTTACGGCTTTTTAATATATGAATCATTCTAAATCAAACATCCAATCTAATGATTCGTCTGTTGCAGTATTACCTATCATAGAACCAGCTTCAATAACTTGACCGTAACCATAATCCGTTCCAAATCTTTCAGTTAATTCTATATCTGTGTTATACAATATTTTATATAAATCTAAATATTGTTTATAAAGAGATTGCGCATTTGTATCTTTGCCTCCTGTCCAACCTGCAAAATCCATATCTGTATCTAAATCTTTTAACATTGAATACAATTGGTCAGATGCTTCAAAACTTCCTTTCATAGCTGCGTTTGCTAAATCATTTACAATAGATTTATCTACTTTTTTAACTGAATCAAGGTTACTAGATTTTACAAGTTTTGCTAATTCTTTACCAATTCCATGTTTATATGCTTTTATATTAGCATCTTTGTCTAAGCTAAAATTTTGAAAAATATTGGCTATCTTATTATTTAATTCATATGCTCCACCAATATTGTATTCTGATGAAAAATTCTTAGCTCTTTTTTCTTTAGTATCTAATTTTTCAGCAATACTTTTTACTACTGTATTTATTTGACCTCTAATGCTACTTTCTATTTTTGTTATTTCTTCTTTTCTTTCTTGGCCTATTTTAGCTTTTTTAGCTGTTTCTGCTGTAATTGCTTTTTTATAATAAGTATTAGCATGCGTAGCCGAATTAATATTTTCATTTACAACTGCATCTTGAGCAAAATCTGATGCAGTATCTAAATAAGTTTTAGCCTCATCTGAGATAATTGCTTCTTTTTGCAATCTATCAATAGCGTTAAGAATAGTTAATCCACCGACAACAGTGTTTCTTTCTTTTGTCATATTTTCTAATATTTTCTTATCAGCAGCATCAAGATAAGCGCTATTGTTTTTTATTAATTCAGCCATTTTATCTAGATATTCTTTTGATAAAATACCATATTCATCTGGGTCTAGCTTTGCTTCATCCATTCTAATACCAAGTTCTAAAACTGAATTAGCAAATTCGTTTTTTCTCTCAGCTACTTTTCTTTTTCTAGTAAGCATATTTTTTTGAGATTCCATATCTTTTAATACGCCAGCTAATAAATAATCTTTATTAACATCTTTTATATATTGAAGAGGGTCTAATTCTTCCATGACTTGAGCATCTTCATCAATAATTCTACTAGCTTCTTTTACTCCTCCTTCAATAAAAGCAGCGTCTATTTGCATTTGCTCTAAATCTTCTAAAGATAAATCATCTCTCGGAACTCCACTTGTTTGTAAATATTTTTTAGCAAACTCTGGATATTTTTTATTAATAATCTCTTCATTTAAAAAAGAAGTAGCTGCATTAATGCTAGCTTTTCTAACTTTAGGAGATAAAGAAGGAATTGCTTCAGTGTATATATTGTCTATATCATTTTGAATTGCTTCTTCAGATTTTTTTAATAGGTCTATGTCTGAATAAAGTTCTTTATCAGATATTATATCCGCTACAGCAGCTTTATGTCCTTTACCTATAATAGCAGCCCTATTTACAGGGTCTTGCTTTATCATTTTATCTAAATGAACTTCTAATTTATTTATAAAAGGGGCTATCGTTTCTTTTGCTTTTTGGGATGTATTTGGATTGTCAAATTCTACTCTGAAATTATTAAGAGCATCCTCTACTTCTTTTGGGTCAGACAATCCCATAATAGTTTCGGTGTTCATTTTAGCGCCTTCCCAAAGATTAGAAAGATTATTAGTTCTTTCTTGTCTTACTTGATAAAACATATCTTGCAATAATCCTCTTAATAATGTTTCACCTATTCCTTGAAAAAGTTGTTTTCCAGGTTGTTGAATAACAACAGGAGATGAAGGTTTAATATTAATATTAGCCATTACATAAATCCTACTTCAAATTCACTTTGCAAAAATGTCATAAAATCCCAAAACTCATCTTCATATTCTTGTTGAGCTGAAGTTACATCTCTTTCATAATCCATTGTTAATCCTTGTTCTTCCACTCCCATTAATCCTAATTGAGACTCAAATCCCTCCATAGCAGCTCCATATCTAGCTGTTTGCTCTTGACCTTGCATTGAAAGTATGTCAGATTGTTGAGCAGATTGATTAATTACAGAACTTCTTGCTCTTCCAGTTAAATTTGCTCTAGAACCTAATCCAGCTCCTTGAACACTTGAAGATTGAGAAAATATATCATATAAAGATTGTTCACCAGATGTAGTTACTCCACTCATTTGATTCATTAAAGATTCTTGTCCAAGTCCATATAATTGTTGAGACAAATCTCTTTCATTCATAACAGATTGTCTTTCTAATCCTAATCTTTCTTGACCTAATTCCATTTCTCTTTGTGAAAATTCTTCTTTCCACGGGTCGTAAACAGGAACATATCCAGAATATTTTTGTACATCTGCTTCACTAAATCCCATATCTCTCATTATACTAGCCATGTCTTTTGTAGTTAAATCATATAAAGAAGGTGCTGTATTACCTCCTCCTCCTATGTTAGTACCAGAACCTTCTTGACCTGATGTATGAGCGCTACCTCCATCAGTATCTCTAAGCGATGGAAATATTAATTTAGAATAACTTTTAAATAATTTTATAAATGAATTATTGTTTAAAAACATATTTTAATATTTTGGAACTTGTATTACTCCAAGTTGCTGATTTTGATTTTTATTTTGTCTATTGTCAGATAAAAGAGAATTTACTCCATAATTAATAGATTGTCCTATTGCTTGTTCTTTTACTAATTGATATAAATTCCTATCTGAAGTAGGCCCAAATGGAATAGTACGGTCTGGAATAGAAGCTACAGAAGTCCCAGATGGAGATGCATAAATATCTGGGCCTGTATATTTAACTCCAACTGTAGAACCTTCAGCAAGTTGAGAAGGTGAAGCAGCTCCTTTGCTAGTAACATGAGCTAATCCTTCACCAGTTCCACCTATATCTGAAGCTGTAATTAAATTAGGGTCAAGTACAGCACCGGTTTCAACACCTGTTCCCATACCCAATCCTTTCTTTACTGCTTCCCCAGCTGCTTTAAACGCTCCGCTAGCTTGCAATCCTGCCATTGCTCCAGATACCGCCATTTGTTTATATACACTTTTATTAATTTCTTTATCGTAATCTTTAAATGTATCAGTAGCTTCTTGAGCTTTTTTATTAAAAAATTTATCTACTTTAATATCTTTTCTTTTAGCTCCAGTTTCTTTAGCTCCTGCCAATCCAGCACCTGCTCCTATTCCAGTTCCAGCAGCAGTTGCACCAGCGGTAACTAAACCAGTAGTAATAGCACCAGCAGTAGCCAATCCAGCGCCTGCTAATAAAACTGGAGCGGCAGCTATTCCAGCAGCTGCACCTAAAACTCCACCAATAGTAGACCACATACTTCTTTTTTCAGCTTTTTCACCTTCTTCAGCTACTTGAGATTCATACGAATCTTGTGATTTTTTAATATCGGATACAAGATTATATCTTTGTTGACCTCTTGATATACGTTGCGAAGGGTCAGATACTTTTTTTGATTGTTTTTTTGAACCTTTAGTATTTTTATTTACTTCAGATAAAGTTCTTTCAACAAAATTTCTATTTCTTTTAGCCATAATAATTCCAAATCTAAGTTAATTTAATAATAATAATAATTTTTCACAATTAATAAAGGTCGTAATCTGCATAAAAAACAGCACAAGTATATCTATTACCTTCCAAATCATCAGATGTTGGGTCTATAAATATATAAACATTTGTATCATCATATAGAGAAACAAATTCTCTATCTTCATCACTTTCATCTTGTATATTTCCAGCCCCAGCAAGAAATGAATTAGTTGGAATAGTTCCAGAAGAAGGATTAGGCGATGTATCTGATTGTATATTTGTACTAACAGCTAAAATTCTTTTTTTACCATTAGTAACTCCATGAGGTATTGTTGAAAATAATTGTTTATTAGCTGATGTACCAGTAAAAAATGACCAATTAAGAGAATTTAAAGAAACTCTTGCTTTAACTGTTTCAAACTCAGAATTGCCATCATCATAAGCTCTCCATCCTCTTGCATTAATTAAAAAATTATCACTTCCAATATGTCCTTTATTTCCTTTAGAAGCAGTATCAGATACTTTATCCCAATTAAAACTATAAATTTCATTATTTGATTTTAAAAAAGAAATTACACGACCTTTATAATTTTGAGTAATCATTTCTCCATTTTTCATTTTAGAAAAATCAGAAGGATTATTTTGAAGTATATGGTCTATTTTTGGCATTTTACGATGAAGAAGTTTCAGTAGATGATGTTTGTAACATAATAGGTCTAAATCTTACACCCATACTTATAATTTTAAAATATGGAGCGCTTGTTCCTTCAGAAGAAACTCTAAAAGATATACTTCTGCAAATAACTGGAGTGCTAAAAGGAGCTACTAATAAATTAACATTGTCTGTATCAGCTCCTCCACCTACAGATTCATTTGTCAATAATCCCGTTGAGCCAGAATTAGGAAAATCATTTCCATTAACTTCATATCTTATATCAATATCTGCTAATTCATCATTAGTTATGTATTCTAAATAAAATTCATATATTTTTTTATTAATATTTGGGTATCCAAAATCATCATCTTTAGTAGAAACTGCAAAAGCAGATGGAACTGTATCTGTAAATGTGATTATACTTAAATCTCCAGTACTAGTTGCTAAATTATCAGTAGCATCATCACTATAAATAAGAATACCTCCATTATACAAAATTGATGCATTTGAACTATTTTTTATTTCATTACCAGTAAAACTAATCATGTTACTTAATTCTGAATTAGCGCCACCTGTTATAGACCAGCCAGGGCTTGTTGCAAGTGGCCATCCATTTGTCCAACTTTGAGATTCAAAATCATATATTAATGTTTTATCTGCTGTAGTATGATTGTCTATTATTAATAATTTATTAGATTGAGAATCCCAACCAATAACAGCTCCATTAGTTAAATTAAAAAAAGAAGACCAATAAGATTTACTAATTTTTTGACCTAACAAATCAATAGGTCTATTTTCAACAAAAAGATAAACTCCAGATTTACTAGCCCAACAAATTCCCAAACTTGTTTTTGTTACTGAATGAGAGCCTATAACACCCATTCCAGAATGAACTGTTATTAATCTCCAAGCTGCATCATTTGAATTTGAAACATCAATTAAATACAAAGCGTTCTTTTTAAATGCAAATAAAATACCATTAGAATATTCCAATGCCGTAAACTCATCTCCGTCATTACCAGCTATTTCTAATTTATATGAAGATGGAAAAGTATCATACTTACCAATAGGAGTATATAATATTGTATCTCCCATTATTTTTTCAACTCCAGTATCATGGTCAATATATTTAACATTTGCAACAAAAACTCTTTGACCTGCTACAACAGATGCTTTATATCCATAACCAGCAGCTTCGCCAAAAGATAATGCATATTCATTTGATGAAAATCCATTTAAATTCTCATAACTTTCAATACTCATTCTTTTAACAGAATATTGCTTACTTTTATATCCTCTAAAATTTGTATTAGTAAAGCCCGTAGAACTACTCCCACCAGTGTCAGCATCTCTTACTGTGCCTGTAGACCATTCATCATAATTGTCTATTGTAGAAAGTCTTGTTCCTCCACCCTCTCCATTTTTATTTGTTCTAAAATCCATATCAATCAATAAAGACCAAAAATCATTCGCACCAGATTTTCTAATATAAACACGACCTCCAATTAATCTTTGATTAATTAATGATGCATTATCAGCTTCTGTATCAAGTCCACTAACATGAATCCTAGCATAAAGAATTTGAAGAGGGTCTATTGGTATATCATCTCCTTCTAATTTTTTAAGTTTTGATTCTTGATTTCCTTCATATATAAAAGATTGTGCAAACTCATAATTACCTTCCTGCCAAGAACCTTCAGAATTTCCTTCGCTTTGATATGCTTCTAATAAAATACCATCACCCGGATATGGATATATTTCAACAGACCTATTATCCCAAGCAGCAACTGAATTTGTATCAGTCGTAAATCTAGGGCCAGATTCATTAAGAGCAGTTATTTTCCATATATCATTAGCTGATACGTCATATGCTATTAACCATCTACTAGCGCTATTAGCAGATGAAACTGCGCTAGACCATCCTTGAAAAGTTTCACTAGCTGCTGCTTTTACCCAAGTACCAGAAGCGGGATTATGTATAAAAGGCACTGCCTTTAATACAAAATTATTTCCATCTGGAACAGAAGAAATTGTATGAGTCCCATTATAAGCAGGTGCGTTTACTAATGTTATAACATCACCTACTGATAAATTATGACTAGCTGAAGTAGCTTGAGCAAATCCATTAGAAGTAGCCCAAGCAGTCACAGAGCCAGTACTTGCAGATCCAGAAGGAAGACCTAAAACAGTAGTTGATGAAAGAGTTGCATCAGCGGTTCCACTTAAAGAAGGAGAAACAAATCCAACTGTAGGAGCGGCTAAATCATTATTAATTGAAAGCCAAGTAGATTGAATACTACCTTCTCCAAGAAGTTTTTTATTATATATTGGCCCAAACCATTTAGTAGTATTACTACCACTAAAATTAACATCAGTTACTCTTAAAGCTCCGTCTGCATAATAAAATTCAAATTTAGCTGCTCCTCCAAGGTCAATAACGCCAGTATTCATATCATGGTCATTAGCAGTATCGTCATATCCCCATAAATCAATTTCGCCATTTGTCGAATCGCCTATACAAATATATTCACTTTCTCTAATAGCTATATCATTAACAGTATTAGCCCAAGATAAATCAGATTTAAAAGAAAAAAGACCTGTTCCTTCATTTATTTTAGCAGAATGATTAGTAAGTCCAGCTATTTTTGCACCACCATCTGCATCTTTTGGAGAACTTGTTCTTATTAATCCTTTTTCATCGACAACAACTCCATAAGCTTCTAAAAGTTCATTGTCTTCAATATCCTTATTACTAGCTCTGTTGTTTAAACCGCCTGAAAAATTTCTGTAAACTTTAGTTTGCTTGGGCATAAAACTAATATTTTGAAGGTCTTTTTATTTTTTTAGACATAGATTTTTTTTTAGATTTTTTGGGAGGTCTCCCTCTTTTACTTCCATAAGTTCCTTTACCTGATGGCATATTATACTCCTAATCTTGATGCGATTTTTTCTACTCGCTGTTTCATTTCTTTATTTTCGTCAAGTAAATAAGCAATATATTTTTGCAAATCTTCCATAGTAACTTGCTTTTTTTCTTTATATTGTTTTTCTTTTTCTACTTTTACTTCTTTATTTACTTCTTTAGATACTTCTTTTTTCTTAAATACTTGCATTACTTACCTTTAAACAATCCTTCAATAACATCGGTAACTACATCAACTACTTTTTCAAAGAATATCTGTTCTTTATCTTCGCTTACAAACGGAATGTCAACTCTTTTATTAATTGCAGTAGCAATTTTTTCAGACATTTCATCAGAACCTAAATGCTTAACTGCTTCTTCTTGCATTTTTTCTGCTTGTTGTTCAGCAAGCGTTATTAACATTGATTTAATATCCATTTTATTTTCCTTTTTTTATGTTGGTTATCAATAATACAATAGAAAGTAACGCAACTACTATTTGCAATACTTCATGAAGTTGAGTTAATCCAATTGCATAATTACTAAAACTAATTACCGCTATTTTTAAACTGTCCATTTCTTAACCTATCTAATTCTTTTTCAATATATTCGATTCTTTGATTTTGTTTAATATCAGCTGGAATTTCTGCATTTTGATTTGCTTTAGCATCTTCTTCCATTCTACTAATATGCTCTTCATTAATCGTTACTTGATATTCTAAAAAAGATATTCTAGCATTTAACTCTCCATATCCCCATACCATAGCTCCTATTAAACCAATAGCTTGAAAAAGCATTGGCAATGAAATACTAAGATTACTTGAATCTGATATAGGTTTAACACTTGACATTAATGCTTTCCTCCTCCGTTTAATCTGCCAGACATATAACTAATCTTATCTGATAAATCATCAACTTCTTTCATAAGTGCTTCGTGCCTACGTGAAGACGAACTTTGTTGATTTTCACTCTCTCTTTGAATCCTGTCAAGAAGCTTAAGTAAAATGCCTTCTACGTTAGTAATAGTCTCTTCGCTCTTTGCTTGACTAACTGCTAAATTGTCTAAGCTTTCGTTTTGGGAAGTTTGGCTTTTAGTAAGATTGACTAACATATATCCTAAAAATACAACACAAAATCCTGTTGCTCCTAATGTACTATAACTTTCTAAAATTGTTTGTGTATCCATAATTATTTCCGCTTTTTCTTCATCCAACTCAATGGATTAATATTTAATTCTTTTTCGTAAAATGAAACTCTACTCTCCAGTTCTGACCTTTTACGCTCCTCTTCCACGCTGTGTTTATCAAGTAAACTCCG
>Ga0209645_1000063_pt1 | contig 48186 bp, 33 predicted proteins | sample ETNvirenome_6_30_FD_184070 | JGI IMG/M metagenome (GOLD analysis project Ga0209645, IMG submission 184070) | Marine viral communities from the Pacific Ocean - ETNP_6_30 (SPAdes) (version 2) | ecosystem: Environmental > Aquatic > Marine > Oceanic | place: Pacific Ocean | collected 2013-06-19
CATTGATAAACTAGAAAAATGGAACACAGATGATCCACATAGTGTATATCGTTTTATGGTCATGTTGAATGATTGGGAACCTGGACATTTTATACAGTACGGAAACTTTGTTCACACCGGCTATCGTGCAGGAGAAATTTACAGTTTTGATTGGTACAATGTGCCTCATTGCACAGCCAACGCTGGATTGAATCCAAGATGTACTATGCTAATTACTGGAGTTGCATCTGACGAAACTCTAAAATTGTTCAGCACTTACAACAACAAAATAGATATTTGATGTCATACATTATTTTTACAGGAGCACCAGGATCAAAATGGAGTTCTGTGGTCAAAAACATCTATTGGTCAGCTGACATTGATCAGTCTGATTACACTACAGATAGACTGTATTATCACGATGCAGATACACCTGGACAAAAACAATTGATGCATTTAGGCGCATACTGGGATCCGGGCATGGAGTTTGAACCTACAGAATGGAACGAACCTTTTACTCTTAAAAAAATAAATTGGGAACAACTGGATTTAAAAAGGATAATCAAAAGTCATGTGTTTGCTTATGAGTTAAACAGATTTAAAGATCAATATCCTATTGTGATGGTGTATAGGAATGATGTAGACTGTCTTGAGTGGTGGAAAAAATGCGGGCATTTTAATATAACTTATCCGCTGTATGCATCATACTATAAAGACCTAAATAACATGTGGCACGAAATACAAAAGCAAAATAAATCAATAATGCAATTTGTAAAAAGCAATTATGAAAAAATAACGCAACCAAAAAACAATGTTGAACTTTGCCAAACACTAGAAATAGAGTTACCAGAAGATTTGCAAGTTCACAACTACACAGAAAAAGATATTAAAGTATATGTCTACAAATAACTAGCATTTCAGTAAGCAAAACGCACAATCTATTTTTAGGAAAACAAAAGAAAATCTTGATAAATAAAATTGACACGCAGAACGAATCTTAAAGAATAAGAACTGTGTGTTTTTTTTATGACTTTGCTAAAACAAAGTATATTCTATCATTCCAATCATGTCTTAGATCCAACACGCTGAGATGTAATTTTTTTGCAAGTTCGGTTATGTTGTACACATTCCATGGATAAAATTCAATGTATTCAGATTCTTTATTGTCGTGTGGCTTACCTGGATTTACTCTGAAAAACATTTTACCATCAGGTGCTAATAAGTCTGCACACTTTTTTGTTTCTTTGTAGATTTTTTCATCATCACCAAAATTGATAGAACCTAAACACAGTATTACATCAAATTTGTCTACAGTGGTGTATTCAGATATGCCAACCTGTATATCTGCATGTTTGTTGTATGGATCTATACCGATCAAGTTTTTTATTTTGCCTTTGAACTCATTGTATCCACAGCCAACATCTAACACAGCACGAGGCTGTAGATTGTTCACATTGTCGATTAGTTTCAACCCACTGTATTTGAACTTTTTTAAACGAGGTTGCCAAATTTCAGAAAAATATTTGTGCATGATGCACTCGTTTATTTCATGTGTTAATTCACTCACACTTTTGTTAGTTTGATCAATATCACAGCCAAATTCTTGACTCAGTTCTTTGTTACTGCAAGGCAACATCTCATTCAATCTATTGTATATTTTTTTATTCATTATTCCACCATATCAGTAAATGCATACGAAGTAAAGCCATTTTCTTTGGTTACTTTCAGCACGTTGTTGACCCTTCCTTGTAGTTCATCTCTGTGCGATATGAGATATATGTTTTTATGGCGTTCACGTGCAATTTGTTTTAGAATACCAATAGCATTTTCTACACCTGCTGTATCCATACCAGAGTCTACTAGTTCATCTATAAACAGCACATTGATATTGTGATACAACATTTCCCACACATCTCTAAATGCCCAACATAAACTTAATATTAACCTATTGCGTTCGCCACGTGACAAATTATCAAAGTCTAAATCTCTACCAAGCTCTGTAATTTCAACTGTAAGATCTGATTGAAATTTTACTTCATGTGGTAGTCCAGTTGCGTCCAAATAAAATGCAAGTCGCGAATTCAAATAGGTCAAGTTTTGGTCAATTACTTTTTTACGCACAAACGAATCTTTTGAAGTCAGCAGTTTGTACAAAAATTCTTGATGATCTAAAAGTTTTCTCAAATTGTTCATTTTTTCATATGACAGTTCTTGCACTGCACTGGTACGCAATTCTTTGATCTGTTCAGCGTATGGGTCAGCTTCTTTTGTTTTGGCTTCAAGTTGTTGTCCTAAATACTCCACAGTTGTTTCGTGTTTGTAGGCCTCTTGTGCTGTTTCGTAATATGTGTCTGGTTGATCTAAGTCACCAATTGATGCAATTTTGGTTGTTAGGTTTGTTTCTTGTGTGACTAATTCTTCAATGTATGTTTCAAACTGTTTGCGATCGTCTTGCATTTTAGATAGCATTGATTGGTGTTTGTCATCTTCCATTGTGCCACCACATGTTGGACATGTTTTGTTTTCAGTTTTTTTGATTGATTCTAAAATATCTGTGAGTTGCTTGGTGCTTTGTTTAACAGCAGTTTGCACAGTTGCAAGTTCACGTTCGTATGTGCGTTTCTTTTCATAGTTTTCGTTGTAAGAATCTAATTTTTTGTGTCGTTCTATTTCATCTTGTATATCAACTTTCATTAGCTCTTCTAATGAAGTTGTAAGTTTACTGATATCTTCTTGTTTTTGGTTGTTCCATGCACTTTGCCTCAGTTCCAGTGCATCTATAGATGATTGTATTTTTTCATTGTTGCGTTCTACTTCGTCTAGCCTGATTTCTTCTTCTTTGATAATTTCTTTTGTGCTTTTTGTTTCTTCTTTTAGTACTTCAGCTTTTTCACTCAATATTGTAATACCCAACAGTTGTTCTATGATGTCTTTTTGCTCACTTGCTTTCAACCCAAAAAATGGTGGTGCATATGTGTGCAACGCAACAATGTTTTGAAACATGATGTGCGACATGCCAATAATACGTGTGATGTCTTTTTGTGTTTCACGTGAATCACCTTGTGCTTCGTCATCAGTGTCTTCTACGCCATCTACATAAAATTTTATCAGAGCTGGTTTACGTCCACGTTCAATTTTGTATTTTTTGTTGTCTATCTCGAACTCACATGAAACAAGCATGTTGCGTTCATTTGTTTTGTTCACTAGGTTGTCACGTTTAATATTAGTAAGTGCATCACCAAACAGTGCAAATGACAAGGCATTTAGTATAGTGGTTTTGCCTGTGCCATTTCTTGATCCTGCATCATCACCGCCAAGGTCAATGTTTTGTCCAAGCACTAGTGTAAGATCATGTCCTTCAAAATTGATTGCTTGGGTCACATTGCCTACGCTCATAAAATTTTTAACAGTTAATGTTTTAAGTTTGATCATAAATTTTTGTAAATTTCTACCAATAAGTTTTTGTCATAGTGATCTGAATCTACAGCTAGTATTTGATTGTGTACAATTTCATCTACAGATTCAAACGCTTTTGCAACTTCTGTTGAGTCATACTGTGTGATATCTCGTTGCTGTATAAATGTCATTTCACGTAATTTGTATTGTCCAATAAATGTGTCTTTGATAAAGTTTGATTCTTCGTAAGTGATCTCTGTATCAATATCAACTTTTACATAACCGCGTTTTTTTAATATTGATGTGTTGTGCAGTATTTCGCTCAACAATAAGTTTTGATACACTGGCATATCTGGCCAATCATGATACACCGGATCACCACCATGTTCTATTTCCATGTATCCACGTTTGAAATCATTTGCATCTGAATAGTTGTGTGGAAAAGCGTTGCCTATGTAGTGTATGTTGCCTTTGACTTGCCTTCTGTGAAAGTGTCCAGAAAACACATAGCCATGATGATGCAAATCCTCAGCTTTGATTTCGTTAGTATCCGGCATACTGACCATTGCGTTCATCAAGAAGTAAGGCAACTCAAAGTGACCAAACACGTACGGCTTTGCTGGTAATTCTTTGAGTTGCTTCCATTCATCTGAAACCAACCACGGTATAAACGCACAATCGTCTGTGTAGTACGGTTCCAGAATAACGTTTAAATTTTTTATGTGCTTTGCAAATTCAATCGAATTTACTGTTCTTGAATCTTTGTAGTATAAGTCATGGTTGCCAACAATGAAATGATTTTGCTCAAATGCATTGGCAATTTTTTCTAAATTTTTTAATGAGTGTTGCAGTGTTGTAATATTAATAGTAGCACGTTGATGGTGCCAGTCACCTAGGAATATACATGTTTCACAGCCTTGTTGTTGAGCATGGTCAATGAACCAGTCTACATATCTATCGCAGTCTTCGTTAAACTGTCTTGAGTTGCCTTTGTTGCCAAAGTGTATATCTCCAAACACTGCCGCACGTTTAAATGTTTGCATATTGTCTTTTATTGTACTATAATTATTTTAATAATGCAACATGGATTTAATCAAGATACAATCATAACCATTCAGCCCAAATTATTTTTGATAATTTAAAACCTTAACCTTTTTTTTCAGCGGCTTCACGTTCTGCTTTTTGCTGTATTTCCCATTCAAGCTGTCTTGTGTGTGAAGGAGCCATACCATTTTCTTGCAGGATATCATCTCTCAGTGATTGATTTTTCTTTTCAACATTTAGTATTCTTGTGAATGAATTTGTGATTGCGGCAGTGTAATATGCAAATGGATTTTCAGATTTTGATTCGTCAAACTGTAAACCAATCTGTGATAGTTGCATAAGAGCTTGTCCTTGCATCTCGTCGTTGTAAGTGTAGCCACGCCAGTTGCCTCTAGTGCCATATCGTTGTGTCAGTAACAAAAACATCTTTGCAAGGTCGTTAGTCATCCGGCCATGATCGATTGAAAACTTTCCATTTTGCAATCCGCCCTTCCAGTGCGATTTGGCTACACATATAAGTTCATTGTTTTCGGTATATTTCCAATGTTGGAATGGTGGAAAATTACATTTTGCTTTAGATTCTGCTATGTTTTTTGGTTTTGCTTTTCTATTTGAATTGGGAATATGATCGAACGTCATTATGCGGAAAATAACTTCATGTTTGAGTATTTTTTTAGGATCGTGTTTTTCGCCAGTCAGTTTCTCCAAACGTTTTGCTCTCAATCTTTTGCCTTCGGCTGTGGTACGCATGTTAATTTTGCTCACAGAAGGCAATATTATATCATGATCTCTGTCTTCTTTGCTGATATATTCACAGTATGTTGCTTTGCTCAGGTGAATTTGTTTGAGCATGTCTCTGTTGTTAAGGTATTTTGTCGCCATAATCTTATTATAAACTATCACGTTAATTTATGCAATAAATATTATTAGGAGACCTTCATGGCAATAAATTACGATCCAAATACTGGCCAAATTACAAAAGGAGCCAACACTAGTGGCAGTGCTAAACAGGGCAATTCAAACAGTTCAAACAGTGGTAATGCTAAATCAGGGTCTGATTTCGTAAATGGCGCCACAGGTGCAGTAGCAACACGATTATCTCAAGCAGGACTGCCAATTGGCGGCATCATATCTGGTGGAGGATCATCATTAGCGTCAAACGTAGGAGCCCCGGGAGCATCTGAAGATTGGCGTGTGAAATTAACACTGTCTGGCGCTGTGTTTAGTCAATTGTTTGCAGGCTCGCCTGGAGCAAGTTTGTCTATAATGCAAAACAAAGGCATAGTTTGGCCTGTGACACCTTTTATTAATATGTCACACTCTGCAAATTATGACAGCAGAGGCGTGATACACAACAACTATCCATATTATGCATATCAAAATTCCCAAGTAGATCAAATTACAATTTCGGGGTCTTTTCCAGTATCTGATCAAGATTCAGGACACAATTGGTTAGGCACGTTGCATTTTCTACGCACAGTAACTAAAATGTATTATGGTAAAGGTGCTAATCAAGGCAATCCGCCGCCTATATGCAGATTAAACGGATATGGAGATTTTGTATACAAAGATGTCCCAGTTGTAGTAACCAACTTTAACGTTGAACTAAGAGAAGCTGTGGATTATATAAGTGTGGCTGTGCCAACAGCATCAGGTGGAGGTAAGACATCAAAATCATCCAAGCGTAAAGGTAAAGGACCAAGCAGGAGTCAGCAAAGGGTAAAAGGCGGTCAAGCTGACGGCGATGGTGGTGGTGGAGGATCTATCAACTATGTGCCAACTGACTCTCTAATTGCAGTTACATGTTTACCAGTTTACTCAAGAAACAAAATTTCAAACAAATTCAATTTAAAATCGTTTGCCGCAGGCAAATTAACCAAGGACGGATTCATATAATGGCTGAAGTAATATATCAAAGCACGTCACCATATTCGTCCACAGCACAAGGGCAGGAATCATTAGATATCTTAAACAAGAAATTATTTGCGTTTGAGCCAGATGATTTGTTGTATGAAATAGACAGCTTTTATGCATTTAGGCCTGACCTACTGGCACATGATTTGTATGGATCATCTAAGCTATGGTGGGTGTTTATGCACAGAAACATGGACACTATCACTGACCCAATCTATTCATTCACAGCAGGAACTGAAATAAGGATTCCAAAAAAGCCCACACTAGAAAAATATTTAGGAGTATAACATGTCCGGCAAACAAAAAATGGGGCTATGGGGACATGCTAAAGACGAGTGGGGTAGATTCAAATCACAACTCAACCAAGCCAATGCAGGCATGGACAAAGAGCTGAAGAAAAACTACAACACCGATGCCAACACAGTTAAAGAAACTAAAGGAGATGATCAGCCCAAAGGTAATGCTACTAACAAGGCAGAAACACCAGAAGAAGTAAAATCTCAAAACGAAGCTACTACTGAAAAAGAATCTGGCGGTGATGGTACAAAAAGTGAATCCAGCAAAACCACTAGCAACGTTGATTCGCAAAAAGAAAAAGAAATAGATCTGTACAAAAATCAGTTGCATGATTATGAGCCATACAACTACAACATTACGTTGGCTTGTGTGTCTCCTTCTATGTTTAACATAGGCAGACAGTTTGCAGGTGGTGAAGTAATTTTAAAAAGTGGCGGTAAACCTAAACAAGGAACCGGCAACTTAGCTAATGATTACTACATCAACAACTTGGTTATTAGGAACACTATATCTCCAACCAGACAAGCAGGGCTCGGCACAGTGTATCAGGTATTGTTTGATGTAGTGGAACCTTACGGTACAGACTTTGTTGATGCACTATTAGAAGCCGCAGGAAAAATGGGGTACACTAATCATTTGAAAGCAGTGTATAGATTAGACATCGAATTCAAAGGCTATGATGATGATGGCAAACCATCAGCAAGTACAATTCCGGGAACAGGCAGATCAATCTTTCTACATTTTTACTCAGTAGAATTAAATGTAGAAGCTGGAGTCACTACGTATCAAGTACAGGCAGTGCCTGCTCAACAGCTAGCGGCTACAGAAGTACACAGCATATTGCAAGAATCAGTGACATGCAGAGGAAAGACTGTGCAAGAAGTTGTTGAAAGTTTTTTCGATGAATACAACCTAGTTCTTAAACAACAACAACAATTAACTAAAGTCTTGCAACCTGATGAACATGTATTGAAAGTGATAGATTCAACAGAAAAACTGTTGAAGTCACCTATCAATTATGATATTAACGAATCAGAAACACGCACCATCTTAAATTTTTCACACACAAATTTGCCAGATGTACCAGTGGTGAATGTGAGACAGATCACAGTGCCTAAAGGCACTGCTATTCAGCAGTTTCTTGAAGAAGTAATTCGTGCAAGTGAATTTTATCAAGATCAATTTGATCAGGATGGAGAGCCCAAAGATGCAAATGGATTTTTGCAGATAGGTAGAATATTCAACAGAATGCGAATCCTGTTGGCTGATAATGGCAACAATCGTCCTTGTTATCAATTCATGTATGTTTTGCGTACTCAAGATGTGTCGGCATCTTATTTTGATAAACAGCCGGTCGAAGCTGGCATTATTGCACCTACTAGAGTGTACAATTATATTCACACAGGTGCAAATAGTGATGTGTTGGATTTTAATCTAAATTACAAATTTGCATACTATCAAGCCATACCATATATGGCAGATGCATCTTCTAATGATTCAGGTTTTTACATAGGATCAGACAGGCCAGACGGTAATCCAGCTGGATACAGTGCACCACCAAGTCATGCGAACAATGCCAAAGAAGATATTTCACAAATTACAAGAGAAGTGCAAGACATGGACACTGATGATGTGATTGTGCAAAACAAACACGAACACAAAGAATTCAGCAGAATATTTGAGGACCTTATTAAAGATCCTTCAGCGGATTTGATTGCTGTTAATATGGAAATTCTAGGTGACCCGTGTTGGATACAGCACAAAGGAGCCAGCAACAAATCCTTTAAAAATACTTTTGTGCCTGAAACACGTAACATTGACAAATATGGATCAGTGCAACCAGATGAATATGAACAGTACATTGTGCTGAACTACAATCCGCCTGTAGACATAGTGGACAATTTGGGTCTGTTCAAATTGAAAGGTAGAGGGGCATCGTGGTTCTCGGGTAGATACAAAGTGTTTTTAGCTGAAAACAGATTTGCTGATGGAGTCTACACTACAGTGTTAGAAATGGTTCGTGCAAGATATCAACCCACAGACAAACGATCTATCCAAGGAAGAAGTAACCAAGGACAAATAGAAAGTGCTAATGCAACTGAAGTCCTGCCATTAATATCAATTGAATTTGACGGCAATAATAGTAGTAACGAATCTGATGCTGAATACAACATCAAAGAAAAAGAATTTGAAGGGGAAATGAAACAAAAAGAACCAAAATCAGTCACACAAAAGCCTGAAGTAGATATGACATCTAGCAATGTTAAAAAAGGCAACACTTTTAATATTTTTGCATCAGCAAACAACGCCTTTGCTGATCTAGGACCCGGCAACGGAAAATACAATCCTGATTCACCAAACTATGTTGAACCAAAAGCCGGCATAGTGAGAAACAAAAAAGGTGAAGCAATCAAGGACAGCAACGGGAATACCATAAGGTCAGGCACGGCATAACGGATAAACATAAAATAAAATATGGCTATAAACAAAAACGCACAAAGTCAAACAATCATTGACAAAGTCAAAGCAAATCCAGGGCCGTACATTGGTTATATCAAAAGTGCAACTGATGTAAATCGCAACGGACGATTGTTTGTGTTCATACCCGACCTACACGGAAACTTTGATCCAAGAAGACGTAATTTTTATGACCAAGCTATTGCTGTAAGCTATTGTTCACCATTCGCAGGACAAACACCATTGTCTGAAACATCATTGTCACAGCCACAGTACAAATTCACTCAAAAATCATATGGATTTTGGATGGTACCGCCAGATATTGATACCAAAGTATTGGTGATGTTTGCAAACGGTCAGATCAACCAGGGATATTGGCTTGGCTGTATTCCAGAAGAAAACATGAATCAAATGGTGCCTGGCATAGCATCAGGTGAAAAGTTTGTTGGGTCACCAGAAGAAGAAGCAAAATACAAAGATTTAGCACTCACAAGTGTGCCTACTGCTGAAGCACAGAGAAGAGCAAAACTGAATCCGATTGTTGCTAACACCAATCCACGTGAAGACAAAGTAAACACAATCAAACCTATTCATGTGCCAATGACAGACACACTGGTTAATCAAGGATTGATCAAAGACAATATTCGTGGGCTGACATCATCTAGTGCAAGGAGAGAAACACCATCGCAGGTGTTTGGTATATCAACACCAGGACCTATAGATTTCGAAGGACAACAAGTATTTGAAAAACGTGAATCCATCAACAGGCATGGCAAAATTTATGATGATGCTGGTGATGAATTTGCATGGAAAAAAGCGGCACATTCAAGATTAGGTGGCCACCAATTTGTAATGGATGACGGAACGCCAGTAAAACGTGAAGGCACAAAAGATGTGGGCACTATTGAAAATGAATTGATCAGATTGCGTACACGTTCTGGTGCACAATTATTATTACACAATTCAGAAAGTTTAGTGTACATCACAAACAGTTCAGGCACTGCTTGGATTGAATTTACTGCTGATGGCAAAATAGATATTCATGCAGATGATTCTGTAAGCATACACACCAACAGTGATTTTAATATGAGAGCAGAACGTGATATCAACATGGAAGCAGGTCGTAATATTAATATTAAAGCTATAGGAAATAATGAAAACGAAATTAAAAATTCAGACCCATCACTTACATCTGGAAGGTTGCATTTGGATGGTGTAAACATCGAAATGTATGCTCACAAAGATACAGATGATGCAGGTGGAGATATTAAAATCAAAGCAGAAAATGATCATTCTTTGTATGCAACAAATAATTTTCATGTAGAAGCTGGTGCAGATGTTAAAGTATATGCAACAGCAAATGGACTGATTGAAACTGGCACAAACTTCAAAATGTTTGGAACATCATCTATATCACTAGACAGTGATGGTGATATTAATTTTAATTCTGGCATAGTGTCTGCAAATGTAGTAGGAGCATCATTGTCTGAGGTAATTGCACAGCTGGACACATACGATAATGAACGTATTCCAAATGGCAGTGAAACTGAGCCCGATCCAAAATCAATAGTTAAAAGACTTCCAACACGAGAACCGTATGCAAATCATGAAAACAAAAGGCAAAAATTTGCCACAGCAGAAATGACAGATAGAGAAAGACCAGACAAAAGGAAAGAAGAGGAATAATATGCCAGGAATAGTTAGAGTAGGAACAGATAAACACGTTGGACACGCTTCGCCAACTCCTAACCCATTTCATAAGACTCCTTATGCAACAGGAGCCGCAACAGTTTTTACTAATGGCGCTAAAACAGTTAGAATAGGAGATACAACAGCTTGTGGCGATCCTGCCACAGCAGGTTCTCCCAATGTGTTTGCAGAAGGCAAAGCTGTTCATCGTCAAGGTGATGCCACAGGCGGCCACACTTCGTGGGTACCAAATCGTGCTGAGACTGGATCAGGAGATGTAATAGCAAATGGCTAATCCCGATTATGCAACACTGTTGGCACAGATAGCCGCTGAAAGTGATTCAACTGCCAAACAGGCATTGATTGATCAGTGCTATGTGTTTGAAACCACACCCAGTGAATCAGAACAAAATTTATTCAACTATATGGCTTTGGATTATGTAGAAGACAATCCAGCCAATGTAGATGACTCATCTACAGCTGACTCATCTACTATATTTTCTGCGTATGCAGGAGTTTATTTTAACAATGATGGAGCAACAACATGACAATAACCAAAAGAGAAACTAAAGGATCGGCACTGACCTATGCAGAACTAGATGCCAATTTCACACATGCAGATTTATATAAAAGTGTACAAAATATCTCTGGTCCAGGCGCAATCAGTACAACCACAGGAGTTACATTCATTTCAACGACTGGAACAGATGATTATTCATTGGCAGATGGTGTAGAAGGACAAATGAAAGTAATCATAATGAAGGCTCGTGTTGGCAATGCAACTATCACCCCAGACAACCTTGTGGGATGGACAAGTGTGAGATTTAGTGGTGTAAATAACAATGTCCACTTGTGTTATGGATCCACTGGCTGGAATATAATAGCACTTCAACAGGCAACAAGAATCTCTTAATATTAGAGAATAAATATTGGTGCAATGGCGCTGGTAACTTACAAAGATAAAAAAACTTCTGGGAAAAAATTGCGAAGCCAAGTATTTTCTGGTTTTTCCACGCAAGGACGTGATTTTAAAGATCCAAAAGTGTATGACATTGAGCTTGTAAAACAAGATTTGCTCAACCATTTCAACATACGCAAAGGCGAAAAATTAGAAAATCCTGACTTTGGAGTTGATATATGGTCCCATTTGTTTGATCCACTAGACGATGAGACCAAAAATTTAATCATAGCTGATGTTGAGAATGTGGTCAATTACGACCCTCGAGTAGAGTTAGATTCGTTGTCAGTGGACGAATATGAGCATGGATTACAAATACGTGTTGGTTTGATATATGTTTATTATGGCATAGGCGAAACATTGGATCTATTATTTGATGATAATCAAGGGCTACTTACAAGTGGCTCAACTTTTTATTCTGCAAACCAGATCAATTAACATACCACATAATATAATCAATAAATACGATTAATGGCATCAACCAATCGACAAAACTCATTACTTGCCAATCGTACATGGCAAAGAATTTACAGGACTTTCACACAGTCTGATTTCAAGTCTTATGATTTTGACACCATAAGACGTACAATGATCGATTACATCAAACTTAACTATGCAGAATCTTTCAATGATTTCATAGAATCATCAGAATATGTTGCGTTAATTGACTTAATAGCCTACATAGCACAGTCAATTTCATACAGAGTTGATTTAAATGCAAGAGAAAACTTTATTGATCTAGCAGAAAGAAAAGAATCTGTTTTGCGTTTAGCAAGACTGATATCATATCAACCAAAACGTAATGTTGCTGGATCTGGATTTTTAAAAATAGACTCAATCACAACCACTGAATCAGTGTTTGACTCAGCTGGACAAGATTTAGCAAATACTCCGATACTGTGGAATGATATCACAAACGACAATTGGTTAGAACAATTTAACACAGTGCTGAATGCTTCTATGCCAAAAGAACAATTTGTAGGAAAGCCACTTGCACAAGACACCATTGCAGGCATTGTCACAGAAATGTACAGATTGAATGCAACCAATCTAGATGCGCCAGTGTATCCTTTTTCGAGAAATATCAACGGCATTAGCATGGAATTTGAGATAGTGCCTAGTTCATTCATTGGCGAGTCATTCTTATACGAAGAACCACCAATACCAGGAAATTCTATGAGTTTAATTTACAAAAATGATAGTAGAGGTTTTGGCTCAAGCAACACAGGTTACTTCATGCACTTCAAACAAGGTAGTTTAGCTCAACAAGATTTTAGTGTGACAAACACAGCACCAAACACAGTGGTAACCATTGATCAAAACGGCATCAACAATGATGATGTATTTTTATACAAGCTAGATGAAGCGGGAGTAATTGACCAAAGATGGCAAAAAGTACCTGCTATCACAGGGAACAATGTAATTTATAATTCATTAGAAAATAATATCAACAATCAATTTGCTGTAGTGACTAAAACTAATGATCAAATTGACTTAGTATTTTCCGATGGCGTGTATGGCACATTACCACAAGGCAATTTTAGATGTGCGTTTAGACAAAGCAATGGTTTAACATACTTTATACAACCAACTAACATGCAAAACGTTGCTATTGATGTTGAGTATCTTTCAGCTAATGGACAAGTCAACACCATAACAATCACTGGTAGTTTACAAACCACTATAACAAATGCATCTGCTTCAGAAACACTTCGAGATATCAGAACTAATGCGCCACAATCTTATTATACAAACAATAGAATGATTACAGCAGAAGATTATCAAATTGTTCCAAAGCTACAAAATCCATCTATTGCAAAATTAAAAGCACAAGCTCGTGCAGGCAGTGGCATTTCAAGATTTTTAGATATTCAAGATCCTACTGGAGTATATTCAGCAACTGATATAGTGTCAGATGATGGCATGCTGTACGTAGACACCACAACAGAATCATTTGATTTTCAATTCACAACTAGAGATGACGTAAGGAAAGTAATTGTTGGTGATTTGTTAGATAAAATGAAATCATCAGCAGTGAGACAGTTCTTTTACGACAATGGTAGCAGACAGCTGGGCGGTAGTGGCAGAACTTGGAACAAAACAACTTTCACTACCAACCAAACCACAGGCTATTTCCAAGAAACAAATGCACTCAGCGTAGGAACTTCAGCAACATCAAATTTAAGATACATCACTGAAGATGCTTTGATTAAATTTACACCGCCTTCAGGACAGTTTATACACAAAACAAATGGCACACTGACTAGTACATCTGGCCCTGACACAACTGATGTGTTATGGACCAAAGTTGTATCTGTAGAAGGAGATGGTAGCAATGGCGGCCTAGGCAACTTAGCAGATGGCACTGGGCCAATTGTGTTAAATGATCTAGTACCTGACACAGCAGTATTAAGTGAAATCATACCACAGTATGATGTTACTATTACCACAGCTTTAGAGAAATTAATAATTGATGAAGTTGAGGCGTTTAACAATTTTGGGCTTGGCTACAACTACGACACTAGAACTTGGTATATCATCAAACAAGATGATTTGAACACTGGTGCATACAGCCTATCAAATCAATTGGATACAACCAGTAGCGGTAAAGACGCAAGTTGGTTGCTAAGGTTTGAGACCAACGGCATTTCTTACACTGTAAATTACAGAGTAACAAGATATACTTTTGAATCAATGTCAAGGAACAAATTTTATTTTGATGAATCAGTTAAAATTAATGATCCCGCAACAGGTTCTACAATCAAAGACAGAATCAGAGTGTTGAAATCCAACACCAAACCTGATTTTGTATCTAACTTAACATATGATTATGATTGGGCTATTGTAAAAAATATTCTGTCATCTGATGGATATGTAGACAGTAGAAAAGTTCAAGTAGGATTTTTTGATGTAGATGACGATGGAGTTGTAGACAATCCAGACTTGTTTGAAATGATAGTTGCACCAGATACAGATGTAGCTAACAAATTTATTTTCTTTCAAGAAGTTACAGAGAACAATATCACACAAGACAATCCAATATCTAACAGCAACTTTATTGTAGTGCAGTATGAAGGTGATATCACAGACAAAACAATTTATCCTGATGGGCAACTGTTTTACTTTTACGATCTAGGACTATCAACTGGTACGTTTAAAAAGTACACTGAAAGCACTGGGCTATTGACTGCTGTAACTGGATACACAGCAAAAAAAGGTAGGCAAGATCTAATATACAATTACAAACATGGTGCACCTAGATCAAGAAGAATAGATCCTGCTGTAAGCAATATCATTGATGTGTATGTGATGACCAAAGCATATGACATTGCACTAAGACAGTGGCTGTCCAAAAGCCAAGCAACTACCAAGCCAACAGCTCCTACAATATTTGATTTAGAAACATCATACTTGGCGTCGTTAGACGAATATAAAAGTGTGTCAGACGAAATGGTTATTAATCCTGGTGAATACAGGTTATTGTTTGGACCAGGAGCAGAAGATGAACTACAAGCACAGTTTAAAGTTGTTAAAAACCCACAAGCAAATATTTCTGACAACCAAATTAAGTCACAAGTTGTTGAAGCTATAGATACGTATTTTTCTTTAGAGCTTTGGGATTTTGGTGATACATTTTACTTTACTGAATTGGCGGCATACATTCATAACTCTTTAGCACCAGATTTACTGAGTGTGATTCTTGTTCCTGCACAATCTACTAATGCTTTTGGTTCTTTGTTTCAGATTAATTCAGAAGACAATGAAATATTAATTTCGTCTGCTACAGTAGATAATATAGAAATTATATCTTCGGTATCAGCTGACAAACTTAAATCTACAGGCACAGTAGTGACATCAGCAACACCAACAAGTACAACATCCACTGTTGCAACTGTGTCTAGTACAAGTAACACTAGCACAAGTTCTAGTACAAGTTCCAGCTCCAGCTCAAGCTCCAGCAGTTCTAGTAGTAGCAGTGGAGGTTATTACTAATGGCAAAATCTACCCGTAAGTCAGTAAATTTACTTCCACAAGTTTTTCAAACTGAAAAAAACAAAAAGTTTTTATCATCAACTATTGACCAACTAATTGAACCTACACAATTAGAAAAACTTTCCGGATATGCAGGAATAAAAACTGCACCATCATACAAATCAAGTGATGTGTTTATAGAAGAAGCTACTGCTGACCGAAACAATTATCAATTAGAACCAACAGTGACATACAAGTCCAACGGAGAAAACGTTGATTTTGCATCGCAGTACATTGACTTTGTTAATTTGCTAGATGCAGAAGGTGGCACAAAATCAAAACATGATAGATTGTTTGAACAAGAAAGTTATTCTTATGCACCACCAATAGACGCAGACAAGTTTGTAAACTATAGGCAATATTACTGGTTACCAGCTGGTGTAAGCACAATTCCTTTGCACCCAGGAACTCCTGGTGCTACTGTAACTTTCAGTGTTACAAATGATGGATTTGGTGCATACAAATTTGGACACAAAGCAGATGGTAATCCTGATATTATTGTGTACAAAGGAAATGATTATAATTTTAACATAGATGCACAAGGTCATCCATTCCATATAAAAACACAGCCAGGCACTGGCGGTGATGATTTATTTGATTCTGTATATGTAAGCAACAGTGGCACAGATAAAGGTGTTGTAACACTGCATGTACCGGCGGCAGATTCATCAACAACACAAGATACTGTGCTTTGGTATCAATGTGAAAATCATGTAAACATGGTTGGTAAAATAATAATCAAAGATCTTGCTGATGAAAAATTTGATCCAGAAGAAAATTTAATTGGAGTTGTTGCGTTTACTGATTACAAAGGATTGACATTGTCTAATTCTATGAGAATTACATTACAATCTGATGTTACATCTGTGTATGCAAACAGAACATATTTTGTTGAAGAAGTTGGGGAACATATTTCTTTGATTGCTAATGAAGATTTAGTAGTGCCAGAAGGATTTTCCAGTGAACAAGGCGCAATTTGGGACGAAGATGGCACAGAAGGATTTGATGTTACTGGTTTTGATAATTCAACAGGTTTAGTTTTAAAACAAGATTATTGGACCATCAATAGAGCCAGTCCAGATCTCAATGCATGGTCAAGATCAAACAGGTGGGTACACAAATCGGTAATTGACAAAGCTGATGAATTGAATAACACAATTACAATCACATCTGAAAACGCTCGTGCAAAAAGACCAATTGTTGAATTTGTAAGTGGTTTAGCACTGTACAATCATGGCACCATAGGTACTGTAGTAGATGTTATAGACACAGCCACCACAGATGCATTGAGCGATATCCAAGGACAAACAGGTGCAACATTGGATGGCACTAAGCTACGCAATGGAGATAAAATTGTTTTCACTAAAGACCCAGATGTAAAAGATAAAATTTTCACAGTTAGTTTTACTACAATATCTGCCAGTGTTGTGATACATTTAGTGGATGATTCAACCACAGTGCCTGCAGGACAATCTATTGTGGCAAAACGTGGCTCAAGTAATAAAGGCAAAACGTTTCAATATACAAAAGACAGCACCTGGACAGAATCACAACAAAAAACTAAAGTTCAGCAAAAGCCTTTGTTTGACTTATTTGATGCAGACCATGTGAGTATTGCAGATAATGACACTTACGTTTCTTCTAGTTTTGAAGGCACAACTGGGTTTGAAATAGCAACATCAGATCAAGGCACGCCAGATACAGTGTACGGAACAAATGTTCTTTATCAACGTGTTGGTTTAATCAACGACTTACAAATAAATGACACACTGAATTCAAGCACATTTACCTATGTTGCAAACAATGAAATTGTTACAACTGCCGCAAGACAGTTCCACTTTCACAGAGAAAGAAAAGGTGACTTTGAGCATCTGCACATTAACAACTGGAGGAAAAATCAAATAGCATCTCCACAAAAAGTTGTAAAAACTTACACAGCAATTGAAGATGAAACACATTTTATAGTTGATCATTATTTGAATGCAGATGTACTGACAGACTTGAACATTGCAGTGTTAGTGAATGGTGTGCATACCACAGCTTGGACTAAAATTATTAAAAATAGCAATGTCTATATCAGACTATCAACAGCAAGTGCAGTCAATGACATAGTCACGGTGAAAGCCCATTCTACAACTGGTACACCATCCGGCCAAGGACATTTTGAAGTGCCTTTGTCCGCACAACGCAATCCACTGAATCAAAATCTAACTACATTAACACTTGGAGATTTCACCAAACATTATTCCTCTGCAACAGAAGAAGTAGACAACTTTACTGGAATAGCAGTTGGTGATAACACGTCACGTGATATCCCATTTGTACTTGAGTACGGATCCATAATTATGCAACATTCTGGTTCACATCCTTTGGCATCTGTATTTTTGAAAGACTCGGTTATGAATTTGCCAAAAGCAATGAGATTTTCTGCAAGGGAATATGAAAAGTTTAAACGTGGCATAATTGATCAAACAAAAGGCTTATCATTGGACGGGTTTGATGATGCTAATTTAGACACAGTAATAAGACAAATCAATAAAAACAAAAGTTCATCTATGGCGTTTTATGATACTGACATGTTGGCTCATGGAGATGATCACAATACATTAAGTTACACAGTGGTTGACCCGTCAGTGGTATATTATCCAATCACAAATGCTTTTGATTTGGTGACTCTTAGCACCAAAGCTGTGTATGTGTATTTGAATAATGTTCAACTAATACATGGCAAAGATTATGGATTCACAAAAGCTGAAGATTCATCCAACCAAATAGGAATAGAAATCTTCAGCACTATTGCAGTAGATGATGTACTTAAAGTTGTAGAACACAATTCTACTAAAGGATCTTATGTTCCAGCAACACCTGCCAAGTTAGGATTAGCGCCAGCATATGAACCATTAAAGTTCTTTGATAAAACTTATCAATCAGATGATTCGTCAGTTGTAGGTGTTGAAGTAGTAAGAGGGCATGATGGTAGTATCACAATAGCCTACGGCGATTTTAGAGACAATCTATTGTTAGAATTTGAAAAAAGAATATACAACAATATCAAAGTAAAATACAATCCAAATTTGTGTAATGCTGATTATGGCTATTTTAGAGATAATGAGTACACCATAAACGAAATCAACAAAACTTTTTCACGTGATTTTTATTATTGGACTGGTGCTAATGCTGTTGATTACACAACAAATTCTACATATGATTCTGGCAATGATTTTACATTCAACTATAGCAAGTATGTAAATTCTATTGACGGTTCACTGTTGCAAGGCTATTGGAGAAACATTTATAAACAATGGTTTGATACAGACCAGCCACATTTTGCACCGTGGGAAATGGTTGGCTTCAGTGTAAAACCAGACTACTGGGATGCAGTTTATGGACCAGCACCTTACACTAAAGGTAACACAATTTTATGGAAAGACATGGCAGACGGTTTTGTTGCTGGTGGGGACAGAAAAGGATACTACACTAGGTACAAAAGAAGCCCGGACATAATTGATTTAATTCCTGTTACTACTTCTGGAGGCATAGCACCACCTACCAATGCTGGGATAGTTGGACCAAGCACAGTAACACAAGGCAATCAACAAGAAAACTTTGCATTTGGTGATCAAGGCCCGGCAGAAACGGCATGGAGAAGATCTTCAGGTTTTAGATTTGCAGAGCAAGTGTCTAAATTTTTATTAAAGCCAGCCAAATATGCAGGTCTATATTTTGATTATTCGCGATACAGCATCAATGCAACAGGACAAGTAGTTTACAATAACACTTATAGAACATCGCCATCAGATTTGTTTTTACCATCAGGTACAACTTTGACTGCAGGATTTATAAACACTGTATTTGATTATGCCAAAAGTTTAGGTTACTCAGCTGACACATACATTGCTAATAGACTAGATAATTTAGATGTGCAGATGAGTTATAAATTGGCTGGCTTTAGCAATAAAGATAATTTGCAAGTGATGATAGGCGCTGTATCACCTACATCCCAAAATAGGAGTGTGTTTACACCTAAAGAAAATTATGATTTGTTAGTTCACACATCTGCTCCTGTGGTTACTGCAAACTACTCAGGTGTGATTGTAGAAAAAATTACTGATGGATTCAAAGTAAGTGGATACTCAAACTTTGACAGGACTTTTAATTACTATCCTGTTAAAAAAAGTGATACAGATTTTGTAGACATTATAGTAGGAGCAGTTACAGAAAACTTTACTATTTGGCAGGCAGGTGGATTCTATGCAAAAGGATACATTGTTAAAAATGGCAGTACATTTTACAGAGCAAGTAAAAATTTAACAAGTGGACAAACATTTGATGAAACTGACTGGACAACAATAGGGCAGGTGTTACCATTACAAGGTGGTGTAAGAGTTAGGAAATACAAACAGTATTTGCAAAACGCACAAAAACTCACATATGGATCAACACTAAAAACTAAACAAGATGTTGCTGATTTCTTGTATGGATATGCAGAATTTCTTAGAAGGCAAGGATTTGTGTTTGATGATTTCAGTAAAGAACTTAGCCAACCACTAAACTGGGATTTGTCTACTAAAGAATTTTTGTTTTGGACAACTCAAAATTGGGCAGTTGGGTCAGTAGTGACACTATCACCTGCATCTACAAGTTTACGCTTTGTGAGAGACAACACAGTAGGTGACGATCTAACCAATTATGACGAATATTACACTGTGCTACAGCAAGATGGACTTCCTATTTCGCCAAAAACTTTATCCACTAATAGATTAGACGGTGAATTTGTAATCAACACAGATCCAAATGAAAATGGCATTTACAATGCAGATATTCGTGCTGTCCAAAAAGAGCATTTGTTATTGTTAGACAATAAAACAGCATTTGCTGACATAGTGTATGATCCTATCATTGGAAATAGACAAGATCGTGTGAAACTGGTTGGCTTTAGAACAGCAGGCTGGAATGGAGACATTTATACGCCTGGTAGTATACTTGACCGAGCTGAAGTTTTTGAATGGACTGTGAATACGGATTATAAAATTGGCAACATAGTTAGACATCAAAACAAAATATATGCAGTCATTAAAAATCATAATGCAGGTACAACTTTTGATGGCAAAAATTATAGAGTAAAGGAAGAAGCACCAGGATATGATTTATTGCCAAACTGGGATGCCAAAGCAGAGTCATTTAGAGATTTTTACGACTTAGACAGTGACAATTTTAATGCAGATCAACAACGATTTGCACAACATTTAATTGGGTATCAGCGTAGATCTTATTTTGATGATTTGGGTATTGATGAACTTACACAATACAAGTTTTATCAAGGTATGATACGTGACAAAGGTACAGCTAGTCCTATTTTAAGGTTTAAAAGTAACCCACAAAAATTACAAACAAACACCTATGATATATTTGAAGAATATGCATTTAGAGTAGGCGAATATGGCGGTCATCGTACATCAAAGGAATATGAATTTGCTTTATCTGAAAGTAAACACAAAGAAAGTAGACAGATATATGAGATCACTGATGGCATAGAAGATGACACTCAGCAAATTATTAACGTAGCATCATCGGAACTGTTAAAAAGCCCAACTGATTTTTCAACTGATATATTCGACACAATTACCTATAGCACTACTGGGCAGTATCCAAGTGCTATATTTCAATATCCAATGGCAGGATATGTACAGCCCAACACAGTAGACGCAAGTGTTTGGTCTGAAGATGAATTGTTAAACATAGATCCAGGCGTGTTAAAAGAAGGGTACAGAGTTTGGATTGCAAACACAGCCACTGGAGATTGGGATGTAAAAAGATTCAACACTCTTAAACTTGATATCACAGACTACGAACATTTTGATAACAAATTGCAATTCACTACATCATCACCGCATGGTTTAGTTGAAGGCGATGTAATTGGAGTGTATGGCTTTAGTTCGTTGGCTGACGGCATCTACAAAATACAGCCAACTGTAGACAGCACAGATTCGAATATTAAATTTACAGTGCCATTCATAGGTACACCTGACAGTACAACAAGCCAAGGTTTATTAGGTGTGTTTAAAACTGTGAGAGTGAATGACTTTGATGACCTTGATACAATTGAGCCAGTCAAGCGTTGGCAATTTGGAGACGTTGTGTATGTTGATAATGATTACACAACAAATGAAGGCTTATGGAAAATATATCAAAAGTCAACACTTCCAAATGCGTACACATATAAACCAGATAGTGTTTTTGATAAAGTAATCACAGCATCCGGAGAGTTTGGTAAGAAGTTAGCAGTGTCGTCGGATGGGTTGACATTGGCTGTTGGTGCACCAGGTGCCAATGATTTGCATGTATACAGAAGATCAAACACTGCAGACTCGTTTGCACTAAGAAATACTATAAGTGCTACCCAAAACAATGATGCTGATGATGACCAATTTGGTTCAGCCGTGGCAATGACCAAAGATGGGCTACGAGTATTTGTTGGTTCTCCGTTTACAAGTGATGTTGTTAAATTAACTGTATCAGCAACAGCAGAAAACTTTCCTAGGACCACAGTATTATCTGGAGGCACGTCATCTGCCACAGGCACTGTGTTATACAATGATCCTAATGATGATATAATTTACGTTAAGATGACAAGCACAGCTGACTTTGTAGGTGGTGAACTTCTTGGCACTGCTGATTCAAGTTCACTAGTCACAGTTACAAAGGTACAAGGAGCCAACGGTGTCAATCAAGGAGTTGTTCACGTAATCAAAGCAGATGCATCATTCCAGTTTGGACTGACCCAAATAATTACAGCACCAGATGTAGGACCAGGAGAAAAATTTGGTTCAGCCATTGCTACAAGTGATGACGGAACATTTTTAGTCATTGGTGCATCAAGCGGACCAAATGATTCATCTCTGCAAAATCAAGGAACAGTGTATGTTTACAAGTACGAAGCAGATGGATCTTCTGCAATTTACACACTATGGCAAACATTGACACCCAACAATAGAGAAATTGGAGAAAAATATGGAGAAGCATTGTCAATATCAGGAGATGGCAAAACTATTGTTGTAGGAGCTCCTGAACACACTGATTCAACAACTGCAACTGCTGGTAAAGTATATGTGTTCAGACTACACAATGGCTACTTTATAGAAAACGAATCTTTGACTAGTGGTATAGTGTATGCAGATGCACAGTTTGGTTCAAGTGTGGCAATCAGTGAAGATGGTACAGATGTAATGGTAGGTGCACCAAATGAAAATTTAGTAGGTGCTGTAACACACTTTATCAACAACACGTCGACACACAACACAGATGGTTCTACAAGTTCCTTCACAGCAAGTTTTGATATTTTACAAGACGGAACGGAATTATATGTAAGCGATGGCACTGTGGTTTATTATCCGTCTGCAAATGATTCAACAACACCAAATTATACGTTGGATGGATCATCCAACACTGTGGTGTTAAGCACAATACCAGAAGCAGGCAAAACACTTACTATTCAACAGTACAAGCCACACAAAAAAATAAAAGAGTTAGATACAAATACAAGCACTGGATTTGGTACTAATATTACATTGAGAAATGATACTATGGCAGTGTATGCTCTCAAAGGCGACAACAAACGTGCTACTACGTTTGATACGTTAGCAGATGATAGTTCAACTGTACTTGCTGGCACAACATTTGATGACCAAGCAACAGCATTTAAAGATCTTATTGCTGATACAGGAAGTGTGCAAGTGTTTAGCAAATATGATCAAGCATTTATATTTGATCAAACTATAGCATTAGGTGGATCATTATTGAGTGATGCAGATCAGTTTGGTAATGGTCTTGCTATCAGTGGCAATTTCATTTACGTTGGTGCACCTCAAAGTGATGTTACAGCCACTAATGGTGGTGCAGTATACAAATTTGAAAAATCAACAAACGACAAAATTTGGAACACAGTATCGACTCAACCAAATTTAATAGACATAAAGAATGTGAAAAAACTGTTTGGGTATGATGATTATACCAAACAGCAACTTACTGGATTTGAATTTATTGATCCAGCAAAAGGCAGACTGTTTTCTGAAGTAGAAAAAAATATATCATACAAAACACCATATAGACCAGACTCAGACGACTGGGATCACAAGCAGGTTGGTCAAATTTGGTTTGATACAAGCAAAATTAAATTTCAATGGTACGAGCAAGATGATTTATCATACAAATACACTAATTGGGGGAAATTGCATCCTGGCTCTATAGTGGAAATGTCAGAATGGACTGAAAGTGATCTTACTCCTGCAGATTGGAATGCACAGGCGTCCAGCACAGATGGAGTGGCTAGAGGCATAACTGGCAGAGCTGACACAACCTTCATTCAAAAAGCAACTTATGATGATAACAAAAATGTTTTTGTAGACAAATATTATTATTGGGTAACAAATCCAACAGTGTTGCCTGCTGTTAGTTTTAGAACAATGACAGCTGTCCAAATGGCAAACGCAATAGAAGATCCAAAAAACTTTACAGAAAACTTTGCGGCTATAATTGGCACTAATGCTTTGTTAATCAATTTAAGAAAATCTTTACTTAATGAAGATGATTTTATTTTACATTTTGAAACAACCACAGACGACAATCAATTGAATTTGCACACTGAACATGTGTTGGTTGCAAAAGGTGATACTAATTCTAACATTCCGTCATCGTTGTCAACAAAATTTCATGATTCGATTGTAGGGCGTGATTTGATGGGTAAAAAAGTTCCAGATACCAGTTTACCAGTAAAAATGAGATATGGTAATTTGAATCGACCTAGACAGTCATGGTATACAAATACAGTTGAGGTTGTTCAAGCATTGACTCAATTTATCAATGATAAGTTAGCTAATAAGCCATATGCAACACTGTACAATTTGGATCGCCTTAGCTTAGTCGACCCTATTCCAAATGCAAAACTTAATGAATATGACATCACAGTAGATACATTTACTGACTTAGGCTTTTTGAATACCAGTACAATATCGTCGGGATACAAAGTTCTTGTTGAAACAGATGTTAATGCACAGGACAACTGGAGAATTTATACATGGAACGGTAGTACTTGGGATGGCACAAAGAGTCAAAGCTATGACACTACCAAGTATTGGGCTTTAGCAGATTGGTATGCAGACGGTTATGACGAAACTCTTACTCCGACTTATATTGTTGCCGATGAAAAAACAAGAAAATCAACTGAGTATGACACAGGCACCATTGTTAAAGTGCAAACATCATATGATGGAAATTTCCGTGTATACATTAAAACATTTAATGACTGGGAAATTATCGGTATAGGAAAAGGCACAGTTGAATTAGACACTGCTTTGTATGATTTTACTGGATCAAATTTAGGGTTTGGTGGCGATGCTTATGATTATAATGCGTATGATCAGCAAGCAAGTGTAGAACTAAGATATATTTTGGAATGGGTACGTGATACAGTGGCTGGTGATGACACTTTAAAATACAATGATGTATTTTTCTTAGGTATAAGGTTGGCACAATTACAAAACAAAGATATTGATTGGGCATTCAAGTCTTCATTTGTAAAAGTTACTAATACTTTCTCAACACTAAGTCAATTACCAGAGTATCAAATTGAAACTTCGGATGCTGTGCGTGAATTTTTAGAAGAAGTGTTACCTTTCAGCACTAGCATCAGGGAAGAAAACACAGTTTATCAAAATTTAGAAAGTTTTGCAGGCGATGTAACAGATTTTGATAATAAAACTTATTATGATTTTGATGCAAAAAGTTATGTAAATCCAAGGACATTTGCAGATGATTCGACATATTTTAAAGTGTATAATGACAATCCTTGGAAACAGTATTCAGACAATTACAAATACAACATTGGTTCGATAATTGTTACTAACGCAGGACAAGGTTATACCACTGTGCCTGTAGTTACAATAACAGGCGGTGGCGGGTCAGGAGCAACTGCAACAGCACTTTTAGGTAATGGCAAAATCACAAGTATTAGAGTTACCAATGCAGGATCAGGTTACACATCTACACCTACAGTTACAATAACAGGAGGCGGAGGTGCATCAGTTACTACGCCGGCAACAGCATATGCACAGTTGACCAATAATAAAATTAGATCATTAGACACAGCAATTAAGTTTGATAGAATTAACAGTTTGAGACAAACAAGCACTAACACTATTACTGATTGGACAGCATTCACACAATACACAGCAGGATCCAACATAAGAAATGGAAATGAAATATATTATGTAGAAGCTACATTCACTTCAGGAAACACCTTTGATGACAACGTATTGCTTGAAGATTCTTCTTCAGTTAGTTCACTTGCTCCACTTGTAAAATGGTCAGCCACTGATAGGATACATGCATATTATGATCCTGGCGTGGGCATGGCAGGGCTGATAGGAGATGGCTCAACAAGTTATAATGCTTATGCACAATTAATGACAGGCTTAGAATACAAAGGCGTACGTGTTTTGTCAGACGGATTTTCGACTGGTGCTACATATGATGTTGCATCTTATGATAATACAGAATACGATTTAGAAGAAGTTACTGATGCTAGTAATGTTGCAGACATTACTAACTTTGATCAGTTGCTAGATTCTAAAACGTTTACAACTCAACTGGGGCAACGAGCAGAAGATATCAATGTGGTTGGTGATGCTTTCATTTCTGAATATTCTGCAAATGCTCCAGAAGAGGTTGTACCAGGTGGTGTATATGATACAGTTGATATCAAAGTTTATACACAGCCATCAGATGGTGCTTCTGTGATACAAAGGCGTAATCACACTGGAGACGGGAGCACCACTGTATTTTCAATACCGTCGCCAAGAGAACAACATGGCGTAAGAGTATTTGTTAACAATCAATTCAGAGCCAATGGTGCAGATTACTCAATTGATTATGCAAACAGCACAATTACTTTTAGCACAGCGCCGCTAGACATGTCGGTGATATCAATAGTGGTGATAAAAGTTTCAGTGGACAATTTGATTGCTGAATTCAGCAAAACTGGAGATGGGTCCACAGTATCATTTAACGTGCCTGTTTCTTTTGACACTATTAAACAACACTATGTTTTATCAAATGGACAAAAAGTAGGAGTTACCCTTACTCCGGGTACAGATTCAGCTTCAACTAATGTAGTGTTTCCAACTGCGCCGATTGACAACGCATCAATCAGCATATATTTGTTTGATCTTGATTCAAGTGAAAAAGCATTTTCAGAAGTTGTGTCCACCACATACTCAAGGATGGATGATGATTCATCCACAGTTATTAGTTTTGCATCTGAGCAACCAGCGTTAGCATCAACTTCGGTACTGACCGCAGACAATGCCGGTGTTAGAGCAGACGCAGAAAGATTAGTTACATTTGAAGATAGCAGTGGACTTGGCACAGGTATTTTGAATATTCAACTTACTGAACTTCCTTCAGCAGTGGGACCATATCATCATAAAGCTATTGTAGAAGGTGTTGCAGGGTCGACTGATACAAACAGATATAGATTGGCTCCACCACAGATTAGATTCCATCAAGGGGATGGCACGTCTACGTTGTTCATCATACCTGATGAACCAATTTCAAACGATTTTGCAGATATCACAAATGTTGAAGTTTGGAGAAACGGCAACAGAGTTGACACAGCTGAATATACAATCAGTGTAGATGGCACTGGAGAAAAAGGCGTGTTGTTTGCAAGTGCACCATTCTCAACAGATAGTATTGCTATAGTTTTAAAATTAGGGCATGACTATGAGATAGATGAAAATGGAATATTATCTTTACAATCAGGATTTTCAGATGGGTCTACTATTAACAATGACAAAGTTGTAGTGACAACATTTACTAATCATGATAAAATGGGCATGAGAACAGAAACATTCTTAGGCTCCACTGGGGCGTTGAATGTGTTAGGAGAGGGATATGGAGATGTAACAGATGCACATACAGCCACTAGAGATTATGGCTCACTTAGCCCTGCAGATGCAGTTGCTATTGATTTTGGGGCTGTTGGTACAAGTGCATTTTCTATTGCAGATATTTCTGAAAGAAAATATGAATTACATCAAACGCCAGTAAATGGTGACTATGTGTTTGTAAGTGTAAACAAACAATATCTTACTAGCAATGTTGATTACATTTTATCAGGCAAAACTGTCACAATTCCTAGACGTAATCTTACGCTAACAGATTCTGTTGTTATTTCATACATTACAGCGGCATCAAGTGAACCAGCTATAGGTTATAGAATATTCAAAGACATACTCAACAGATATCATTATAGAAGAATGAGTGTTAATCATGCAACTACACTGGCCAAAGATGTTTCAGTGGATTCCACAACAATACAAGTGGTTGATGGCAGTGTTTTACCTACACCATCCACCACAGCTAACGTGCCTGGCATCATATCTATCGGCAGTGAAAGGATAGGATACTTTACCAAAGAAGGTAACATACTGTCTAACTTGTTTAGAGGTACACTTGGTACTGGTGTACAAGATCACAGCATGCATGCCACTGTGGTTGACGCATCCATGAATCAAAAGATACCATATGACGATGTTGAAACCACAACAGAACGCACAGGTGATGGGTCAACAGTGACTTATCAAATTGATCCTGTTGAATTTACAGTGGTAGAACAAGACAGCTCGACAGTCACTAGAGTAATGCCTCCTGTTACATCGAAGGATGAAGTAGTTGTGTTGTTGGGTGGAGAAAAAACAACTGCATTTACACTGGGTGTTGACTCAGCAAGAACAATTACATTTGATACGGCACCAGCTTCAGGCATCAAAATTAGAATTACAACCAAGCATGGCGAAATGTGGCTCAACAGAAGTTCACAATTCATCAGTGCGGACAGTGATGTACACACAGTTGACACAACCAATCCAACAGCAGATGCAACAACTTTCCCAACTACAGGAGAAGGACTGCAGAAATCATTGTCTCAACCAGTACAGTTCTTGCAAGATGCACCAACTGATTTAACTTTGTTTAATTTATAAGATTATAGTCGACCAACTACTACTTCAATCACGCCTTGAGTAGTTGAATCATAATTTTCTAAGGCTTTGCCAATAACACACCCTGGTGTATATTTTGTTGGATCAACTTTACATGCAACACCTGGTATGTCTGATGATGTAACTAAATCACCTTTTGCAATTGGTCCAATTACTTTGCATGGCACACGTCCAGTGAGTGCAAGTTCTGTGCTGTTTTCTAATTCATTGTTCATGATAAATCCAGGTTGTGTGGATACCACGCCTGCAATTTTTGAATCATGTGACACAGTAGATTGTGTAATTTCATTATCACCGCCAAACACCATTACGTGACCAGGATGGTACAGAATATCTGCAACATATCTTTCCGCCAAATCCGCATATTGTGCCGCAGTAACAGTACCTGTGATTGTTCCTGTTACTCGCATTGCATCACGCACTGTAATTTGTGTTGAATCATGTGCTACCAACGTATCAGTTCTGATGTTCAGTATTTCTACTTCTGATGATGATTGTGATTCAATTGAATCTACAGTAATATTGGCATCTAAAGCAACTGTTAAAACTTGCGTACTGGATGTGTCAGTTGTAATTGAGTTACCACCAGATACTTGTAGCGTATTTGTACCAACCACAACTTCCATTTTGGTTGAGTCATCACCTACAATTTCTAGTACGGAAGATAGTGCCCCAACTTCTGTGTCAACATATGCTTTGATTGATTGTTGTGTTGCTAATTTAACAGCTGAATCTGATGACATGTCATCCTCATCTAATATTCCTGTTACTACAACTGAATTGCCAACTTCTAATGATGTTTCGGCATTCAATGCACCTGAAATATTCACGTTGTCTGCTACCTGAATTGCTGTGGAATCACTGGATGATATGTCATTTACCGTTAATGAGTCAGCCAGTAATGCACCCATCACATTCAGGTTATCCCTTACTGTGATTTGTGCAGAATCGTGTGCAACCAGTGTGTCAGTTCTGATGTTTAATATTTCAACTTCAGTCGAATCCAATGATGATACTGAGTTGACTGTGATATCAGCATCCATGCTCACTGTCAAAGTTCTTGTTGAAGTGGTGCTTGTTGATAAACTGTTGCCGCCGGAAAACTGTAATGGTGAGTTTGTGTCAACGTTGAATTGGACACCAACTGAGTCATCGCCTGACAGTACCATTTGTGGTGTTGCACCTGAATTGGCATCCACATATGCTTTGACTGATTGTTGTGTTACTAGATGCACGCCTGAATCTGATGTCATATCATCTTCATCAAGAATACCTACTACAACGACTGAATTGTTAATTTCCAATGATGTTTCAGTGTTGAGAGCACCACTGATATTCATTGCATCTTCTACTTGTATAGCTGTAGAGCCATCTCCAATGAGTGCCTGTGTTCTCAATCTGTCTATTGTGATTTCTGTTGAGTCTGCACTTGTGATTGATGTAACTGATAATTGTTCTGCTAAACTTATTTTTACGTTACCAGCTGATGTTGTTGATGTTGTAATTGAAGTGCCACCTTCGAAGTGCAGTGTTGCTGGTGTGTCTTTTGCAAAAATTAAATCAACATTAGTTGAATCATCGCCTGATATTTTTAAACTTTGTCCTAATGCTGTGGCTGTGTTTTGATCATCGACATATTTTTTAATTGATTGTTGTGAAGCAAGTGCTGTTGCACTGTCTGATGACATGTCGTCTTCATCAACTATTGTTGAAACAACAATGCCTTCGTTGAAACCAAAATTTCCGTTTACTTGTAAGCCGTCATCAATGGTAACTGCTGTGGAATCACTGGATGATATTGTGTTGGACACAATAGTTGCGGCAGTCAGTGTGTCTGCAAAAGATCCTGTGCCACTTGCACTCAAGTCTGTTAGCGTAGCATTGCCACTGATGTTCACTGAATCATTCAGCTGTATTGCAGTTGAATCCCCTGAAGATAATTGATTTGTTTCTAGTGTAGGAATATTTGCAGTGCCGGTGACTCTAAAGCCATCGTCTATCACTACTTCTGTTGAATCATTTGATGAAATTGTGTTAATGTCTAGTGTTTCTGCAGAAATATTGCCAGCTACTGTGATGCCGTTTTCTACAACAACTTCACTTGACCCTTGAGTTTGTATGTTACCAGCAAGTATTAAGTTATCGTTGATAAGCACACCTGTGGAATTGGCTGAAGCAATAGAATCAGCATTGATATCTGAGGCTAGTGATCCTGTGATTGTGTCACCAGTAATTGTAAAGGATATACCACCAGATCCAACCAGTTTAACATCAGTTGTGCCTGGTGTTACTGTTAATGATGTAGAGCTTTCGTCTGAAAATGTATGGGTATGAGCGGCAATATCTGAGTATTTTGCAATTCTAACACCGCCAGTTGTGCTACCGTCATGTACTTTTAATGTTTTTAAATCAGTATCTACTGTAACTTCACCTACGGCACCGGTGAAACTGCTGTGTGCAGAAGTGGTGCCTCGTCTAAACTGTACTTGAGTTGTCATGTAATGTTATTTATTGCCACCTTTCCCATGCATGCGTTTTTTTGTTGTTATAAATAATGCAAATGACAGATTCCACAGCACAGTCAAAAGACGACAAAATCATTAAAACACCTGACGAGAATCAGGGTCTTGATATTCAAGGGCATATAAAGATATTTGACCCAGAAACACAAGAAGTGTACGTTGATAAACACAATGCAATACACTACGAAAACTTTTCAAAATCTTTAGCAAATTCTATGGCCAACAAAACCACAGGATATGTTGAAGAAATGCACTTTGGCAATGGTGGTACATCTGTAGATGCAACTGGTATTATCACATACTTAACACCAAACAGCTCAGGTGATAATGCTAATTTGTACAATCGCACATATTTTAAAAGTATTAACGATCAATCATCACTTAACACTGACACAACAAGAAACAAAATTACAATAGCACACACTAGTGGCACAACATATTCTGATATGATTGTTTCTTGCTTGCTAGATTTTGGTGAGCCAGCTGGGCAATCAGCATTTGACAACACCACAACAGTCAATGACACTTATGTATTTGATGAAATTGGTTTATTTTCATGGGAAGGCACAGCAGGTTCCGGAAACCTATTAACACATGTAATTTTTCACCCTGTACAAAAATCGTTAAACAGGCTTATACAGATTGATTACACAATAAGGATACAAAGTTTAACTAACTTTGTTGATGTATAAAAGGCGGTAAATACAGCACATGGCATACACAATTAATAAAACAGACGGAACAATAGTTGCAACAGTAGAAGATGGTGTACTAGATAATACAACATCAGTCAGTTTGATTGGTAGAAACTATCAATCATATGGTGAACCATTCAATGAAAATTTAATAAAATTATTAGAGAATTCAGCATCATCAACAGCTCCATCGTCTCCTATTAAAGGTGAACTATGGTTCGATTCATCAGCATCACAACTAAACGTGTACGATGGGTCAAATTTTAATGCAGTAGGAGTAAGAAGCTCTGGAACTGCGCCAACAACTAGCCTAAGTTCCGGTACTTTATGGAACGATACCACTAATGATCAACTTTACATGTATGACGGATCAGCATTTGATTTGATTGGCCCAATTTATAAGACAGGTGACGGTAAATCAGGTTGGTTAGTTGATGAAGAAAGTCTATCCGGCGGTGGAACGGCAAATGTTGTTTCATTGTATCAGGATGGAACCAGAGTAGCAATATTGACTGCAACTCAAAGAGCACTTTCGGCAGTACCATCAGGATTTGGCTCAGCAACAATTAACGCTGGACTTACATTTTACGAAGCAGGCGATTCAACAACGTTTAGATTGCATGGCACGGCTCAAAATGCTTTAGAACTTGGTGGTAGACCACAGTCTGTATATTTGGTAAATGATCAAAATCAAACCACATCAGGAACATTTGGTGTTTTAAATGATACAGGATTAACCATTGGTGAGGACAGTGATGCAACTCTGTCTATCAGTTCAAACAATTTAGTAATCACGCAAAACAATGCCGATGAGGCAATTTTATTTAGAATTAACAAAGCATCAACAGTGACAACAGCACTAGAAGTGACAGACTTAGCAAACGTAAGAGTATATGGTGACCTGCAAGTTGATGGTAGTTTAACAACAACAGGTTCTTCTTCCACATTTGAAGACAACACTTTAGTATTAAACAACGACTCTCCAGCTGATTCAAATGATCAGTCAGGATTAGATATCAGAGGATCATCATCACCAAACAATGTTACATTTTTTATACAAGGTGATGGAGGACCATTTAGATCATCTTCAGGGTTATCAGTTGCTACAGGCAAAGGCTATGATGTTGCTGGCACCAGTGTGTTGAATGCAACAACATTAGGATCGTCAGTGGTAAGTTCATCATTGACATCAGTAGGAGTTTTAAATTCAGGTTCAATCAATTCAGGCTTTGGCGACATACACATTGGATCCAGCACACTAACTTGCGGTTCTATTGTGATGTCATCGGATGCGAACGATGATTCATCAACAGTTGCAACAATTAGTAACTTCTCAAATGATGGAAGATTAGAGTCTTCATCACCTGATGCAACAATACTAAGTGAAACTGCAATAAAAAATCATGTGTCGCAGTCGATTGCAGGAACTGATCTTGTTTTTGAATTGGACACAACAGGTTTATCAAATTCAGATATTACTACTATACTTGGAACAGCGGCTCCGTCTTCATCTTTTCCAAACGGAAAAGTAGCAAGAATTATTTCGTTGACACTTACAGCAACTTCATCATCTTCATTAGTGTCTGGATCAATTGGCAATCCATCTTCTGTTTCAACCACAACTACTTTGAACAGAACTAGAGCTAATGATTTAATTTTTACATTAACTAACGGTACATGGTCTTACACTTCAGGAGGTTAATCCTGTGCTTAATTTTTCACCGGAAGTAATTCCAAACTACGTTTCTAACGTAGACGAAATAATACATCACATACAACAGTTTGGCAAGTTTACTAGAAGATATCCTGGTGATGCCACACAACACAAGGCTAAAATTAACGGTCCTGTCAGTAGATTCAGCACATGGTACAGCAAGGACATGTCACAGGACACTATAGAAACTATATGGAAAACTATTCCTAATGACAAAAAACATTGCACACAAATGGTCATTAACAGATACGAGCCTGGGGATTACCTAGTCAAACACTGTGATGCACAGGGTGGATATTGGAAGTTCAAACTCATCTTTTTAACAGATGGTAATCCGCATTTTTGTTGGTACAATGAGCAGGATCAGCCACAAATGGTACAAGAAAGCAAAGGAGCACTGTTCAACATGGACATAGGACTGTATCATGAAGTGACTGAACTTCGATCTAATGAGCCAAACAAGTATTCCCTGTGTCTAATATATGAATAAATAAGTATTGTTATGCAAAAAATCAAAAAAACACTGATGTTCAATGCAAAAACTGGCGTGCTTATAGGTGCTTTACCTAATGAGACTCCAACTGCAAACCTAGACCTTACAAAATTCAAATTCAAAGAAGTTGAAACTGATCCTATCAATGAATTTTGGGATGGTGACTATGACACAGGCAAACTTAAATCACTAGATGAAAAACCAAGATATTCAGAAGTAGGTGTTGACGGTGCAACTGCATTTGCAATAGAATCTAAATATCCTATACACAAACAACTTAATATCATAATTGACATGATCAACAAAAGTGACATGCCTAATACACCAGAATTTACAGCCATGATGGAGCATATCGCAGATACTATTAAACTTGGAAAAGAAAAAAAGCAAACTTTCAAAGATTCTGATGCATTTGATTATGTTTCCGAAGAAGATATTCAAGAATTTGCCAAAAAAGCTATAGATCTATAATAACTATTCACCATACTGATTCGGGTGCTTTGTGTAAAGTATAAATATTGCGTAGAACAGATATGGCTTACACAATAAACAAATCAGACGGTACGGTACTAACCACCATAATAGACGGCACAGTAGATACCACTACGGATTTGTCACTAATTGGCAAAAAATATTCAGGATACGGCGAAGCACAAAATGAAAATTTTGTAAAGTTGTTGGAAAATTTTTCAAACACAACAGCAAACGCACCAGCTTCTCCGGTTAAAGGCCAATTATTTTTCGATACTACTCTAGGACAAGTACAAGTTTACAACGGATCAGTATTCAAAGCTATTGCAAGTTCAATAATTTCAACCAGTGCTCCAGCATCAGGTGTGCAAGGCGACACTTGGTATGATTCTGCTAACGATCAATTAAAAGTTTACTCAGGATCTGCATGGTTATTGGTTGGCCCTACAGCATCAAGCACCACAGGCGGTGTATCCGACACTATCACAGATTCAACTGGAGCATCAAGGCCAGTTGTAAGATTGAAATCAAACAATGAAACAGTTGGCATCGTTTCAAATGTTACATTTACGCCAGCTACTGCAATAGCTGGGTTTGCCACTATCTCAGCAGGTGTTACTTTATCGACAAACATCACAGGTATAAAATTAACAGGCACAGCAACAGACTCCGATGCTTTAGGTGGTGTTGCCGCGGCAAACTTTTTGAGATCTGATACAGCAGATACCATGGCAGGCACACTAACAATTAGTGCTGATACTTCTTTAACATTAGGCGCAGATGGTGATGTTACAATGTCACAAGACGGTGCAACGTTTACAATAAGAAATGCAACACAAGATGGGGATTTAAAATTGAATGTCAATGATGGCGGAGTAAACACTGCGGCACTGACCTGTACAGGTTCAGATGGATCAGTCACTATTGCTAATAATCTAACTGTGTCAGGTAACCATACAGTGTCAGGTACATTCACAGCATCAAGTGGCACAGCAACGGTTAACAATTTGACAGTGAATGGTAACCTACAAGTTGATGGAACAACAACCACAGTTAACACATCAACAGTACAAGTTGAAGATAATATTTTAACACTCAATTCAGGTGTCAGTGGAGCACCATCAAGCAATTCAGGTATAGAAGTAGAAAGAGGTACAGGCACCAATGTAACTTTTTTATGGGATGAAACTGCTGACAAATGGACAATAGGTACTGAAACATTGGTGGCAGGCACTGTTGAAGGTGACTTAACAGGAGACGTAACAGGTAATGTAACAGGTAATGTAACAGGTAATGTTACAGCTACCACCGTTTCTGTAGCAACAATAAATTCAGATGATTCAACTCAGGTTACAGTGGAAGATGGTTTGACAGTGACTGGCACAGTGATCATGATGGCCAATTTACCCACATCTGATCCAGGCAATGCCGGTCAACTTTACAATGATTCAGGCACAGTGAAAGTGAGTACAGGATAATGGCATTTACAATTAACAAAACAGACGGAACAGTATTAACAACCATTTCAGATGGTACAGTTGATAACACCACAGAATTAGCACTCATTGGTAAAAACTATGCAGGCTATGGCGAACTGCTGAATGAAAACCAAGTAAAACTTTTAGAAAATTTTGCTGATACAGAAGCTAATGCACCAACTAAAGCTATTGCTGGGCAACTATTTTACAATACCACAGCATCACAACTACAAGTTTATGATGGCAGTGCATTTAAAACTGTATCAGGCTCTATTGTAAATCCAACACAGCCAGCTTCAGCTGTGCAAGGTGATATTTGGTTTGATTCTACAAACAACCAATTGTATGCTTACAATGGAACAACATGGGTATTGATTGGTCCAGCGGCGGCATCAGGCGAAGGACAATCAGGTGCCATAGTAACCACCCTTACTGACACTGGTGGCACACTTAGACCTGTGGTGCAATTTACAACATCAGATGTTGTGGTAGCAATAGCATCAAACGAAACTTTTACTCCGGCATCAACAGTAACAGGATTCAGTCAAATCAAAAAAGGTGTTACTTTATCTACAAATATTTCAGACAACAAGTTCCAAGGCACAGCAACTGATTCAGATTCACTTGGTGGCATTGCGGCCGCTAACTATTTGCGTTCCAATGCGGACGATACATCAGTTGGTACATTAACAATACAGAATGATACATCATTGGTATTAGGTGCAGATGGTGACTTTACAATTACACAATCTGGAAACAACACCACACTCAAAAATGTAACTGAGGATGGTGATATTTTATTCAATGTTAATGATGGTGGTTCAGATCTCACAGCACTTACAATTACAGGTTCAAATCGTCAAGTTACAGTGGCAACCGATCTAACTGTTACTGGAGATTTAGTGGTATTAGGTACCACTCAAACAATCACAGCTACCCAAACAACTATTGCTGATCCATTTATTGTGCTGAACCAAGGTGCTTCATCGCCTGATAATGATATTGGTTTGATGTTTGACAGAGGTGGTGCAAATGTGGCAATTATTTGGGACGAATCAGCTGATGAATTTGCAATGATTAACACTAGTGACAGTGGTGGTACTTATGGTGACATAGGCATTGATTCTTATGCAACCTTGCGTGTTACAGCAACAACGGCACAGTATGCGGACTTGGCAGAGAGATATGAAGCAGACGAGCCAATGGAATATGGCGATGTGGTTAAAATAGGTGGCGATAAAGAAATTACCAAAACAACTGAGAATCAGGATCCAGATGTGTTTGGTGTAGTTTCTCAAAATCCAGCTTACAAAATGAATGCTGGAGCGGGCAGTGACGAAACTCATCCTTATGTGGCATTGACTGGGCGTGCTCCAATTAAATTAGTAGGGCCAGTGAAAAAAGGACAATATGTTGTTGCATCAAGTGAGCCTGGTGTTGCAATAGCCATTGACAGCAGACCTGAAAACGTGTATAGTGTAATAGGCCGTTCATTGCAAGATAACAATGATGAAGGAATTAAATACGTAGAAATAACAGTAGGAAAGTTTTAGATGGCATATCAAACTGGAGATAATATTTTAGATGATCACTATAATGCATTTGCAAATAGTAACACAAACAACATCAACAAAATATGGGGCCAAGGTACAGGCAACTATGGATATGGACAATCCAACACTATTGACACTGTGGATGTAGGAGACACAGTACAAGCATCGCAATGGAATACTCTTTTGTCAAGAATGAGAAGTATTGCTGATCATCAAGAGACTGGCATCACTACAGCAGATTCGGGACAATTAGCCACAGGTGATATTATTGCGGCTATATCAACAATTGATGCTGATATCACAACACTGGGTAATGCAAGAACAACTGCGGCAAGTGGTAACCTTAGTGTATCAAGTGACGTCACTGGCACAAGAACTTTCACAGGTTCATGGACGTCGTCAACTGTGCAAGAATGGAAAATTACATTTGCTGGTGGTGACGAAGCAAGATATTTTTTTAACGCAGGTGGCTACGTTCAGTGGGCAGGCACACTAGCAAGTTTTACAGATAGAGAAAAAACTAAAGACTGGGAAAACCTGTTAGAAACACGATTTGGTACGTTTAAAATGTTTGCAGATACATCATCAGAAAGTGGAAACGCCACTCCTGCTACAAATAATACGTCAACTGGATACTATGACTTAGGCACTGGTTATTCAACAATTTTTAAAATGTTTGGTGGACAATTAACATACGATTATTATGATGATAACTTTGTTCAAATTGAAGCCAAAGCAAATGGCGAACATGGTGATGCTCGTGGCAACGTGGGCGAACAGGTTACTTTAAAAGTTACACTGAGTGATGTAGCGGCAGACGATGGTGCAAGTAACACAGACCAAGTAGATGGAAACTTAAAATTTGCCTGGGCATATGCTAAACCAAACACAAATTTCTTGAACAATGATGCAGTTGGTTCGATCACAACTGCTGAAGTTTCACAATCACAATCTTAGTAGACAAGTTGGTTTAAGTATGCTATAATCTAGCATATGAACAAACGTATTTTTATAGCCAAAAGAGATATAAATTTATTAAAACAACGTCTAGCAACTGCTGGACATTTTGTCTATGAAGGTGGTTTGTTTTCAGCTGACAAAAATTTTGTAGCATATATCAATGCATTGACAGAGTCAAGCTGTGTTGAAGATCTCAATGGAGCTCCTGTGTGGGTAGAAAAAATTGAAGAATTCAAATCTTTAGTTAAAGCAAAACATCAAGAAGTAATGAATGAATTACACCATGAATACAAAAAACTTACAACATGACCGTGGATTTTTAATTTACAATTTTAATACTGACAGTGTAAATTATTCTAAAATCACTAGCATTTGTATAAAACATTTGAAACACTACATGCCGGATATTCCAGTGGCAGTGTGCGGTGATCACGTGGAAGGATGTGACATACACATTTCAAAACAAGACGTAAAACACAATCAAAGAACTTATATTCATAAAGGAAAAAGGCAGGAAGAAACATGGCTTAATTTGACTAGAGATTTGTCTTTGGATATTACACCATTTGATTCAACAGTGCTATTAGATTCAGATTTTTTTGTGTTGTCTAATCAATTAGCCTTATTGTTTGACAGCGATTCGCCTATATTGTTGCATGACAGTGTGTACAATATCAAAGAAGACCATATTAGTAAATCTTATTTAGGTAAAACTACTATAATGAAAAAATGGGCAACTATTGTTAAATTTGATCATAGTAAAGTAGCGGAAAATTTTTTTAATCTTTGGCAACAAACACTAAAAAATTATGAATACTATATGAAATTGTATGGATGGAAAAATGATGGCACTGTGTGGAATGACAATGCAGTGTCAGTAGTGCATAGTCAAATAACAAATTATGATAGCATGTCTAAACAATTTATCATTCCATGGCCGCAGTGCTTTGCAAACTTTCAATGTGATATAGAATCTGTTGATATGGATTGTATCAAAATCAAAGATCAAAAATCAACAATGCACATCAAACAAGACGTGCATGTGTTAAACAAACAAGAACTGCTATGACAGATAATCCAAAATCAAAAACCAAACTGGGAATAGGCATTTTAACATATGCTCTAAATTCACCTGATACTGATTATGAAAAATTGGCCTACTTGATGGCGCTAAGTTATATTGCAACTAACAAACATCAGTTAAAACTGTGTGTGATAGTAAATGATAGAAAGAATTGTAGGCCAGAATTATATGATGTGTATGACTTTGTATTGGATAAACCAGATCTTACAAAATTTAAGAAATCACAAGATGAGGCCATTCATCCTATGCATTATGAAGCTCATTTATTTCGAATTACACCTTTTGCAGAAACAATAAAAGTTGAGTGTGATATGCTTTTTACTAGCGACATATCTAATTGGATAAAACACATGAGGCAATATCCTATTTGTTTTACTAATCAAGTGTACAATTTTAACAACGAACCAGCAGATGATTCATATTACAGGAAATATATCCATCAAAATTTATTGCCTAATGTTTATAATGGATTTATGTACGTTAGATTTCTTAGAACCACTGCAATGTTTTTCAAGTGTGTTGATCAAATATTTAGAAATTGGGACTACAATATTAAAAAATTTCGTTTATGGGAAAAATGGAAACCTTCAACTGATTTTGCTATGGCTATGGCTTGTCATTACATGAATGATTTAACATTTGGTATCAATCCAACAGGCATTCCGGGGTTTATACATGCAAAACCTTATATCACACACAAATCAAAAAAGCATTGGCATGAAGAAATGAACTGGTCTATTGTAAATCCAAGCACTGTAATCGTAAATGGCGTTAAAGCATCTTGGCCAATACACTATTATGACAAAAACTTTGCAACAGATGAAATTCTAAAAAAATATGAAGTATTTTTACAAAACAAAAATTTTAACAAACACTTCCTTTTTTAACCTATGGACTTAGTTTTTAAAATTTACTATGATGAAGGAGGCATTATTAAAAGCCTTACAACAGAATCACTACCTGGTAAACACGTTGTAGTATCCAAAAAGGATTTTGCTATAATATCAGACAATCCGTCAAAATACTTTGTACAAGATGGCAAGATAGAGGAAATTAAAAAGATCAAATATCCAGCTCCTACAATAAAATTTAGTGACACATTTAAGTTAGGAAAAGATGGTAAGTGTTATGTAGTACACAAAAATAACTTGTTTTATTGCGTAGACAGTGTTACAATTAAACCAAGCTGGTTTGACCCAGATAAACATAGTTGGGCGGTGTATGATAGTTGATATTGCTGAGTTAGACGTAATTTTTTTAAGTTACAAAGAACCAAACAAAGAACACAATTGGTTAGATCTAAAGTCTAAATGCCCATGGGCAAAAAGAGTAGATGGGGTTGAAGGTTCAGATGCGGCACACAAAGCGGCCGGCGAAGCATCTAGCACAGAACGATTTATTTTAGTGGATGGTGATAACATTGTTGATCCATCATTATTTGATCAACAAATTGATCTCACTAACCATAAACCTAACATAGCCATTAGATGGAGAGGATACAACAACATTAATGGACTAAAATATGGCAATGGTGGTGTGTCTTGTTGGACAAAAACATTTGTTCGCAACATGAAAACACACGAAAACACAGATGGGTCAGATCAATCTTTGGTTGAATTTTGTTATGAAGATGGATATTTGCCATTCCAAGATGTATATTCAACCACAGTAATCAATCATACAGAGCAACAGGCATGGCAGGCAGGATTTAGAGAAGGTGTAAAAATGTCTTTAGATAGAGGAACAAAAAAATCGCCATCTGAATTTTTATCATCAATACACAAACAAAACTTGCATTGTCTTTTAACTTGGATGGGCATAGGTGCTGATGTAAAAAATGGTCTATGGGCAATGTATGGAGCATGTGAAGGCTGTTATAAAACCATGGTTGAAGAATGGGACTATGTTAATGTGCGTGATTTTGGATATTTGAGTCAATATTGGCAAGACAAAGATACAGACAGCATTGACCTTACAAGCAAAATAGATGAATATCATCAAGAACTTAACTACACATTAGGTATATCAGCGGCAAGATTAGAAGACACTCAGTCTAAGTTCTTTAAATATCTTAATAAATGACCAGCGAGTATCAATCAGCGGCCAATAAAGCAAGGCTGAAATTAGACCAAGCTTCTCCAACTTTATGTTTAGCAAAGTGGATGCAAACCTCTTTGCATCTTACTACAGGGCTTACAAATTCTTGCTACCATCCACCTTTACACAAAATTGATAAGGAGCAAATAAAGGTTAGTCCAGCAAAGTTGCACAACACAGACGAAAAAAAACAACAACGAAAATTAATGATAGATGGCAAACGCCCAGACGGGTGTTCATACTGTTGGAAAATAGAAGACAATAATAAAATGAGTGATAGACATTATCGTTCAGGTGAGCCATGGGCCATGGATCATTACACAAACATTTTAGAAAATCCACAAGCAGACATAGTTCCTACTTACGTTGAAGTTGATTTCAGCAATGCATGTAATTTTAAATGTTCATATTGTTCGCCACAGTTTTCAACAGCATGGGCTCAAGAAATAGAAGAACATGGTTCCTTTCCAACACAACCAGTTCATAACGACCCAACACATTTTACAGGCAAAAATAAAGTATTACCTCAAAAAGATAATCCATTTGTTGAAGCATTTTGGAAATGGTGGCCAGACTTATATCCTAAATTAAAACATTTTAGAATGACAGGTGGCGAACCAATGATGGATAAAAATACGTTTAAAGTATTTGAGTATGTAATTGATAATCCAAAAAAAGATTTACACTTAAACGTTACGTCTAATTTTTGTCCACCAGCCCCCGCATTAGGTGACAAATATTTTAACATGGTTAAAACAATGTGTGATGGTGCAATGATAGAACATTTTATGCAATTTGTATCATTAGATGCTTGGGGCAAAAAAGCAGAGTATATTAGAAATGGTATGGACTTTGATACTGTATGGTATAATGTTAATAGATACTTGACTGATATTGCTGGGTACAATTCTATTACATTTATTATTACAATGAATAATTTAAGTGTGTCTAGTTTAAAAACATTAATGGTACACATACTTGAATTAAGAAAACGATATTCAAGTACATATCAACGTGTTTGGTTTGACACACCAATTCTTAGACAACCAATTTGGCAACACATAGGATTATTAGATCAATCATTTAACTATTATTTTGAAGAAGCTATAGAATACATGAAAGAACATCAACATAGTTCTGATATGGCGGCATTTAGAGATTATGAAATAGCAAAATTAGAACGTACATATGAAGTTATGCAACAAGGAATCGAAGGTCGTGATCAACAGTTGTTTAACTTTTGGAAATTTTTTAGAACACATGATGCTAGGCGCGACACTGATATGATTGAAACTTTTCCTGAGTATAGTAATTTTTTTCAGGAGTGTAGAAATGCAAAATAGATTTAATTGGCCTTTATGGCATTGGCACGTTGAGGTTTCCAGCATATGCACTCTCAAATGTCCAAGGTGTCCTCGACAAGAAGTGCCAGATACTTTAATCCAAGATCAATTACGGCTAGACTTTTTTAAAAATAGTTTTACAGTGGAAGTAATACAACAAATAGAACGTATTAGTTTTTGTGGAGATGATGGTGATCCAATATATGCAAAAGAATTTTTACAAATTATTCAATATTTGAAGTCAGTTAAACCAACAATGAACATACTAATAATAACAAATGGTAGTTACAAAAAAGTTGAATGGTGGAAACAATTAGTAAGTTATTTGAATGAACATGATGAAATACATTTTTCTATAGATGGATGGGACCAAGAAAGTAATGAAAAGTATAGAGTCAATTGTGATTGGCCTAGTATAATCGAAGGTATAAAAGCAGTAGTTGGTCATGCACCAACAATTACATGGGCTGGAATTGTGTTTGCTTTTAATGAACACAATATCAATTACATGAAAGGCATGGCAACAGGGCTTGGCATGGACAAGTTTCAAATTACAAACAGCACTAAATTTGGTTACAATTATCAACACTACAATGACAGTGCAGGAAAAGACGTATTGGAGCCATCGGTAGATTACATATCACAGCAAGGCAGGTTTGATAGGAAAATTTTTAACTTAACACACAAACGAGTGCAACAAGACAAAGCAATTAATACAAACATTGAACATTTTAATAATGTGTCAGCAACAGATACAGGCATTGTGCCATTGTGTATGATAGGAACTAAAGGGTTATACATTAATTCACAGGGATATTTTTTACCATGTTGTTGGGTTGGTAATAGATACAATTACAAAACGTATTCACAATTTTTAATTGACGATTTAAACATTTACAAACATGGTATCGAACACGTATTAAACAGCGACTACTGGGAAGAATTTTTTGATAATTTTCATAATATTGCAGAATGCAAAATGAAATGTTCAGCTCATTTAGTAAACAAAGAATATGCAACAAATTGGTAAGGTATGAATAAAGATTTAGAATTTAAAAAACAGCAATTAGATACTAAATCATCATCTTTCTGTGCGGCTAAATGGTACAACGCAACAATATGGTTAGGGTCAGGACAAACAACTTCTTGCCATCATCCGTTGCCACATCAAATTGATCTCGAAGAAATCAAAACAAATCCAAAAGCAATACACAATACAAGACAAAAAAAATTAGAAAGAGAAATGATGCAAGTTGGCGAAAGACCAAAAGGCTGTGAGTATTGTTGGAAAGCTGAAGACATAGGCCCGACAGTGGTATCAGATAGGATATACAAATCAAAAATTTATACCAATGATGCTTTGGATCAAGCATTCCAAACACCATGCCAAAAAGATGTGGACCTTAAAACTTTAGAAATATCTTTTGATAGAACTTGTAATTTTGCGTGTTCTTATTGTAATCCTGCATTCTCTACAACTTGGGTCAAAGACATTAAAAATAATGGACCATATGAAAATCTTAAGTCAGATGGTAGAAATCATTTTACACATCCACATGATGCTTCACAAAAATATGGATATCAAGAGTACAATCCTTACATTGAAGCGTTTTGGAAATGGTGGGAATCTGATTTGCACAAGACTTTGCAGGAATTGAGAGTTACTGGCGGTGAACCAATGATGAGTGCAGACATGTGGAAACTGTTAGATTGGTTCAAAGATAATCATGGTAAGTCGGAAACAAGATTAGCTATCAATTCAAATTTATGTCCTAAAGATGCATTAATGGACAGACTTATCAAAGCTTCACATCACATAAAAAACTTTGAAGTGTACACATCAGCTGAAGCTATGTTCAGTCAATCAGAATATATCAGAGATGGAATGAACTTCAAACAATGGCACAATAATATGATAAGATTAATTGAAGAAGGAAACTTGACTGGACTTCATGTTATGTGTACAATAAATGCATTGTGTTTAGATTCATTACCACAGTTTATTGATATGTTAGTTAATATGAAAAGAAAATACGGCAGAGATTATCCTAACTTTACCCTTAATATTTTGAGATTTCCTTCTTTCCAATCAGCAGTAGTTTTGCCTAAGGATATTAAACAAAAGGCAATTGGATTACTAAATGAAAAGGCAACATTATACAAGGATGAGTTGCATGAACACGAATATAATCAAATGAATAGATTAATAAATTATCTCGAGTCAGTAGATTCGCCACATGCAGGTGCTGACACATTGGAAAGATTACAGCAAGACTTCAAAAACTTTTATTCACAATATGACAAAAGACGTGGAAAAACTTTTGAAAAAACTTTTAGTCCAGAAATGGTAGAGTGGTATGTCGGATTATAAAAATAAAATGCCAACAAAAGTAGACAAGGCAAAGTTGTCTAGTCATGAAAAGTTTTTGTTAGAAGATAGCAAATACTATTGCACTTTACCTTGGACACATTTACATGCATATCCAAATGGCAAAGCATACCCTTGTTGTTTAGCAGAACATAAATTTCCAATTGGCGACTTGAAGCAAAACACATTGAAAGAATTATGGAACAATGATAAGCAGAAAAAAATTAGAAAAAACATGATGGAAGAGAAACCATCTCGAGAATGTGCAAAATGTTATGAGCAAGAAAAACATGGATGGACTTCTATGCGGCAATCTTCAAATATACATTTTGGTCATCATGTTGATAAAGTAAAGCGAACAAAAGAAGATGGTCATTATGACGATGTAAACATGGTGTACTGGGACATAAGGTTTTCCAATCTGTGTAATCTGTCTTGTAGGTCTTGTGGTACTACGTTTTCATCAAATTGGTATGATGATCAAGTAGCACTATGGGGCAAACCTGATCACGCCAAAGTGACATGGGCTGGCAAAACAAAAATGGATGCCTATGAGCAACTAGTTGAATATTTGCCTATGGTTGAAAGAGTTTATTTTGCAGGAGGCGAACCATTAATTATGGAAGAGCACTATAAAATACTCAAAGAATTAATTAAACTGGGCAAAGCAGATTCTGTAAGACTGCAATACAACACCAACTTTACTAGAATGGCATACAAAGATCTTAATGTGTTAGATATTTGGCCAGAGTTTGCAGACGTATCTGTGGGTGCTTCTTTGGATGCAATGGGTCCACGTGCCGAGCTCATGCGTAATGGCACAGTGTGGGCAGACATTGAAAGGAACAGAGCTGAAATGTTGAAAAAATGCCCAGATGTTGATTTCTTTATTTCGCCAACAGTCAGTATTTTTAATGTTGATCATATACCAGATTTTCACTGGGATTGGTTACAAAAAGGGCTAATAAAAGGTCAAGATCTCAATGTAAATGTGTTACAAGATCCCATGCATTATAGAGTAGACATTTTACCAACTCATATGAAAAGCAAAGTTCGGGAAAAACTAGAAAAACACATTGAACGCATCAAACCATATGATCATTTGGGTAGAGCAACAGACGGCTTCAAAGCTACTATCAGCATGATGATGGCAGACGATAAAAGTCATATACTACCTCAGTTTGTGGAAAATACTAATAGGTTAGATGAATTAAGGAAACAAAATACAGCACAAGTGTTTCCAGAGCTAGGAGGTATATTAAATGCCTAATTCATTGTGTATATTACCTTGGATGTCATTAGAAGCAACACCTACAGGAAACTTTAGGCCTTGTTGTCTAGCAGAAGATTTGATTGTTGATAAAGATGGCACTGCATATGATATTGCAAACAGTGGTACACTTGAACAAGCATTTAATTCAGAGTATATGGAAAATTTGCGTGAACAATTTCTTAATGGTAAAAAGCCAACAACTTGTAAAAAGTGTTGGGCTTTAGAGGCAAGTGGTGGCGAAAGCAAAAGACTTATCTCTAACAAAAAGTTTGGACAAAATATAGACAATAAAAAATTATCTTTTCTTGATCTTAAGCTAGGCAATATTTGTAATTTGAAATGTAGAATATGTGGTACTTGGTCGTCATCAAAATGGGCTCAAGAGGAAATAGCACTTGGAAATGATGATGCAAAACGTGTGTTGAAGTTAGGTGCATGGCCCCGCAAAGAAAACAAGTTGTGGGATGAAGTAGTTGGTATGTTACAAGATGTAAAATATTTTGAATTTACAGGAGGAGAACCTTTTTTGATTCAAGAGCATTTTGATTTATTAGAAAAAAGTGCTGAACTAGGACATGCAAAACATCAGCAAGTACATTATAATACTAATGGCACAACTTTTCCGCAAAAAGCAGTTGAACATATATGGCCGCATTTTGGTGAAGTTGAAATTGCTTTTTCAATTGATGATATTGGTAAAAGATTTGAATACCAAAGATATGGTGCAAAATGGGATCAAGTTGCACAAAATATACAAAAATTTAATGATTTGAAACAAACACATAAGAACATTAAAACACAGATTTGTTGCACCATTAATATTCAAAACATTTACAATTTAGATGCAGTAGCAGACTGGATCAGAACACAGGACTTTGATTATGTCTACTATAACTATTTGCATGAGTCCAAAGAATGGAATGTACAGTATTTGCCTACCAGTATTAAAAATAGAATACAGTATAAGTTAGGAACATACAGCAATGACGTATTTCACAAAGAACAATTACAAGGTGCAATTAATTTTATGATGGATAAAGATTTAGATTGTTTGGAAATGAGGAAAATGCGTAATCAAAAAATACAAGGCAGTGATAAATTTAGGAATGAATCTTTTGCAGATACTTTTCCAGAGCTAAAGGAGTTGTTGTGGCAAAAATAAAACCAAACGAAGGTAATAAGACATTTTGTATGGCTCCATGGGTACACACTTATTTGAGTCCACAATCAGAAAGAAGGATATGTTGTGCTTCAACAGAGCCTGCACAAAATTTTACACAATACATTGACACAGCTGAAGGATCAGGTAAT
>Ga0209645_1000064_pt1 | contig 47519 bp, 53 predicted proteins | sample ETNvirenome_6_30_FD_184070 | JGI IMG/M metagenome (GOLD analysis project Ga0209645, IMG submission 184070) | Marine viral communities from the Pacific Ocean - ETNP_6_30 (SPAdes) (version 2) | ecosystem: Environmental > Aquatic > Marine > Oceanic | place: Pacific Ocean | collected 2013-06-19
CCGATATGGTGACCTGTTGGACTCATTGCTTTGAGCAGCGAAAAACTACGAATAAGCATATTCATAGCATCTATGACCAAAATATGGTCGTTTAGCTCAGGGGGTGGGGTCTGCTTTAAGTTATTTAGTATATTGGTGTAGCTCACTAGTCAAGTAGATTAGGTGATATTGGAGTTTCTTCTAGATCACCTTCTTCAATAAGATCAAAGTCTACTGAACCTACTAGTTTTAACCAGTGTTCTTTATGTGCATCTTTGTATTTATCGATAGCTCTCTTATCATCAGGAATAAATCCATGAGGTGTCATAACTACTCTACCTCTAGATTGGACTCCTCCTATATGATTTTTTTCTACTTGAACGTTTGTTCTTTTTGCAAATTCGACTTGCATACCACTTTTAATTGCCTTAATTTTAGAAGTTCCAGGATTAGTAATATTACCAAAAGTAATAACTAGTGTGGAGTCATACCACATAGACATACCACCTTTATTCTGAAGCTTAGGTTGACCCATCGGCGATTCAGGTTTCATAGTCCATACTTTGTTTATAGCTACTAAAGTATTTGTATAAGGTGAGTTTTCTTTTCTAGATAATAGAATCTTTTGGTTAAGATTATTACCGAACTGAGTAGACATTGCACCAGCATTCCATTCATTGTTGTTTTTATTAGATCTTACAGAAAGATCACATGGAACTGATCCGATACTATCCCAGAAGAAGCATAAGTCATAAGGTAAGTTACCTTTTGCTTGCTCATCCATAAGATCAGCCATATAAACAGCTACATCTTCGATAGTATTTAAAGTACCTCTATCAGCATAAAGGAAATGTCCTTCATAATCTGTTACAGTACCGTTAGCATCTACAACTTCCTCTACTTGTAATCCCATTTCTTTAGCATGTTCCCAAGACCATTTCATCTCAGTAATGATAAAGACTGGGAGAATGCCCAGTTTTTGAGCATTCACCGCAGCTTCTATCAGGGCAGTGGTTTTGCCCGTATCACTATGTCCTCTCAACAGAGTGATGTGTCCGGTGGGAATACCGGGGAGGGAAGTAATGTCCTGAAAAGCTTTAGATAAAGGAATCCATCCTTGTTCTTTAAACTTTACAGAAGCATTAGAAAATCCTTTTTTCTTCTTAAAATTACTTAAATTAAACGACTTACGAACAGCCGCAGTCGCTCTTGCTTTTACGTCTTCTTTTTTCTTTGCCATTTTTACTCGTTAAATAGGTCATCAAATTCACTTACTTTGTCTTTGTTGCCAGCAGTAGCTGTTTCTAAAGTAAAGTCAGTCTTTTGAGGACTTGAGCTTTCTGGCTTAGCAGGAGTAGCTTCATCAGCCGAACCTGGGTTTAAATAATTCTGTAACTGCTTCTTAATAAAGTCATATTCATACTGAGTATGCACTTCAGATGGATTAGGTTGAGTTTTCAACCAAGTATCTACCTGATCATTATTATCAGATAATGCAGTTTGTTTAGGTTTAATCCTAACTGTAGTTTCAGGATAAGGGTTACCTTGTTGTTGTTCTACAACTAAGTCCCATCCATTAATAACGTCTGTGATATCACCTATATCTTCATCGGCAATCAACGCTAATAAAGCTTTGTATATAGTAATACCAAATCCCCATAATCTAACCCCTTTTTCTTCTTCTCCTCTAACTATTACAGGAGCGAAGATTCTTGTTTTAGGTTGGATTTTACCGGCCAATGACCAGTTATCTCTATCTGAAGTTTTTCTTAATTCTTTTACAAATTCTTCGATAGGATCTTGTTTACCAAAATTAGATAAAGCAACCATAGGATACTTTCCAATACCGTAGTGAAACTTTAGCTCTTTAAAAGGCATAGTAGGATCAAATATAGAAGGGACTAACCTTACAGTCTGTTTTCCTAACTCTGGTTTCCAAAAAATTGTTGAATAGTCAGTCTTTTCTCTTTGCTGACCGTTGTTGTTTAAGGCATCTAGCTTAGCCTTAATCGCATTTAAATCCATATAACTAATTTTTAAATTATAACTTTATATTAATATAAGAAGATAAAAATTAAGAACCAACTATAGCTCAATAATTTTAAATAACTTAGTATTAATTCTTTTTAAATCTGGTCCTTTTGTAAGAAGTACACAGTTTCGATAATCTGTCCAATTTACCCTGTACGAAGTATCTAGAACTCCTTCGTTTAGTTCTTTTATTAACGTATTGAGAGCGTTAATAGTATAAAGGGTATTGGATTCTTTTTTCCTATGTACAAGAATGGTGTTGTCCAAAAACTTTCCTACATTACCAAAATCTACATTATAAGTACAAATATATTCGTTTAAACTTTTTGAATATAGTACAAATATTTTATTGTAAATTATTTTGTAGCGTTCTTGAATATTTTCTAAAACAGGCTCAAGCGTTTCTTCTGTAGCGAATGTACAGAATAATTTATTACTCATATCATCATTTAAATATAGAGGGTCGATGTCGTAATCGAACCTTGGACTTGCAACAATTGTCATTTGTTATAAATATTAAAGTGTTTCACAAACATAGATCTTTTGAGTATTTAAATTTTACCGGGTATTTTTTATTAGACTCTAGTATATCTTTTAACTCTTCTAATGTATCCTTTCCATCTTCTTTACTAAAGTCAAAAAGTAGTGAATCATAAGTGTATAATACTACTTTTGTCTTTTTATCTTGTAGATATCTTAATACATCTTTTAAGATAAGTATATTTCTTGAGGTTTCCAACGATTGCATTAAATAATTCATTAGTTTCTGTGGATTCATATCTTTTAACTCTTCAGTAAAGGGTTTTCTTGATATAGGATTTTCTACTTCTCCTAATCCTTCGTACTTTATCCAAAGTGAGTTGATAAACTCTTGAATCTGAACGAATATATCTACATCTTTGTACTCTTCTGGTATTCTACCGTATAAAGCGTGAAAGTTAATCTGTTTTGCTTTATTGTATTCTTCATCTCCTACTACTTCTTTCTTAAAATACTTTTTAGCAAGTTGCATATGAGCTGATTCGTCAGTTAATTTATAACCTAACTGCTCACAAAGTAATCTAACATGATATCCGTCAAAGTCAAACTCTACAAAAAAGTCGTTTTGTGGTTTAAAAGTAGATCGATGTTTATCTGTCTTAGGTATTGCAGCATAATTTACAGAATTAAAAGCATTTGTTGGTCTTGATGTTATATTATATAGGTTATAGTATGTATAGGTAACATCATTAACGGTATTTTGTTTTAACTCTCTTGGAGTAAACATTTCTACAAACTTTTCTGTATGAATCCCTAATCCTGATTGTTCTAATAAATAAAATACATTAGTTGCTGTTTTATTATAAAAGTCAAATCCATGAGGAATAGTTATCTCTATACTATCTTTTACCTTATCATAAATTTTTTCAGACGCCTCATATAATTTTGATATCGGAATTAATTTATTTGTAATATTACTATTCTTAAATTTATTGTAAAAAATATTAATAAAAGAAAAATCTCTAGAATAATCTAACTTATCGTATTTTACCATAGAATAAAGTAAAGATAAGTCCGTAGCTCCTTGGAGATTAAAGTGATATAAAAGGTATTTTTTATCTAAAGTATAAAGTGACGTGTATGATTTAAGAAGTTCATAGACACGCTCTTTATCTACATTAAGTCCTTCTTCGTGATCTATAGGAATAATAAATCCATGTTTAGAATTAATAGGTCTAAGGTATACTGCTACTGTAGATGTAAGTTTAGGATGGAAATAGTAGTTAGTCGGAACTATATCGATATATCCTCCTAATCTACCTAACGCTTGTAACCTTTCTAATTGAGTATCTGTCTCAATAATGTAAAACATATATAACCTTTTATGTAATATAAGAGTATTTTCTTAGACTACAAACTGTCCGTAATTATTTACTACTTTTGACAGACTTTTTATTATACTTTCAGCTTCTAATACCGTTTCTTTATTTTTAGAAGCAGCTCCAAAATAAATATAAGGACCTTTATTTATATTTTCAACTGGTCCGCTTAATATCCATTCTATTTCTACACCTTTTGTAAATTTTTTAGATAAAAACCTTTGGTAATTTTCAAGATTAACCTCTATAATTTTTTTATTTCGTCTATCTTGTATAAAATACCTACTAAATATTCCTTTTTTATAGTCTACTTCTGTAGGTGATATTATATCGTTTTTAAAACGTAATGGTTTATTCGTAAATTCTTTTGCTACTCTTATATCAGTTAGTCGTTTAGACTTACTTGATAAACTTGATCCACTAAATACTTCACCTTTGTAGGTTTCTATAAAAGCACCAGTATAATTAGAACCATCAGGATTGATGAGTTCTCTACCAGCAGTGTACTTTACTTTATATTTTGACTTTGGTAAATACATTTATACTTAATTATAAAAATTAACTGACAATAAAAGATCTGTCTGGATCTGCTACTGATCTCATTTCAGGTTGTAAATTAGGTTTATAGTTTACTGGAATATAAGCTCCGGGTATTATAAGGAAATGAAAATGAGGACCTGTTGCATGAGCACTTGGTTTACCGTCAGGTGCAGGATGTTCGTCTTTAAAACTAATTCCAGGTTTTCCTTTTATATATTTTTTTATTACTCTCTTTATAAATTTATATTCTCTTGGTTTATATTGTTTAGGAGGAAAAAAAGCTAAATCTAATGCTTTACCTGATGAGTGGTTAACAGTCTTATTAGATAAATGATATGCATCATTACCAGCAGTCCATCTTAATCTCAAATTAGGATAAGCATTTCCACCCATTCCACCGCTAGTCTTTAGTTCTTTCGATATGAACTTCATTAACTCAATAGCAAAATCTGCTGTTTCGGGTCTGATATCAAATCCTGATGATGTAAGTTGTTCTGGTTTTTCAGTAACAAATGTATTTAGGTTTTTTCTTACTTCTGTTGCATGTGGGAATCCAGGTTGGTTTATTGCTTCATCTCTAGCTGCTTCTCTTACTGCTGCTGACGTTGTTAAAGTTATGTTTTCTATATCTATTTCGATAGGTTCAGTTTCTGTATATTTTTCTACTATTATCATTTGAGCTGATACAGTAGTATACCATTTATCAGCTTCTATTTTATTATCTATTCCAGTTACAACAAATCCTACTCTTCCATCATACCTTTCTGGTAGTAAACCAGGTTTTAAAGTAAATGTATCTGTAATTTTCAGCCCTGATATACCTAATATATCAAAAGATAAAGTAACAGGGATAACACTAGGTGCATTAGTATCAGCTTTAATTATGGTATCTTTTAAAAATAGATTAGTAACTATCTGATGACTGGTTACTATATCAGAGTAAGTATTATCAGGAACTTTCTTTTCGGTATTTATGGTATTTATATATCTTGATAGAGCATTTACATTTAACTGTAGTTTTTCTAGTTCAGCTGCTTCATTTATTACAGGAGATTTAGTGACAGTTTTAGTAGGATAAATTCTATCTTTAAGTCCTAAGTAATAATTTTGAAAGTTAAAAATATTTTCGTTTAGATCAGTTCCTCCTGCGGATGCTCCTATAGCTATTAAAGAACTTAAGCTACTTGGTATTTGACTTTCTAAAGTAACATTTACTGCTGTACTTTCTTTACCGTATAAGTTAATTTCTTTCTTTATGTCTTCTTTTCCAGGTACTATATTTCTATCTACAATATATTTTATTTGATCTTGTTCTGCTATTTCAAAACTATTTATTTGACCGCATGATTTTTGTATACCGTTTAAAATTTTTAATACTAAATCGTAAATATTTATTTCTTCGTTTTCTCCTTTTTCAATAAGTTCATCATATACTCCTTTTACGTAGTTTACTTCTAATAGTATATTTAAAATATCGTTATATTCTCCTTTTATTATTTCATTAGTCGCTTTAACACCGGAATATACGTAATATAGTCCAGCTTTTTTATATAGTTGAGGCTTAGGCAACATACATATACTTAAATTATGAGGTATATGATTATCAAAAGTTACAAAAGGAGTTTTATTAATAGGTTCTGGTGTTTCTTTTACTTCCGTATTATATGCTCCACAAAAATATTTTACAGGTGGAACTGATTCGTCTTTTAAAGTAAAATTTTTATTTATAGCGTTTAATAGACCACCAAGGGGAATATATTTAAAATAAGGAGACTTATCTTCTGAAATATTAGATAAAGGGGTTAAAAGTATATCGCCTATATTTCTAAGTATGAAATCTATCTCGTCTCTTTTAGATAGGTTATAAACATTATTTAAATTACTTAAAGTACTTGAAGTATTAATAGTAGTAATAATAGAATCAGCAGCATCTAAAGCTGATCTAAATAATGATGTTGATTCTCCTAATACTTTCTTATCTTCCTCGCTTGGATTAGGATTAAAAAGACCTGAAAAGGATTCAGCTACTTCTCCATATCCTGTAATATCAATAGAGCAATCGTAAAATCCTTCTGCGTTAAAACTCCAAATAAAGTTAGATACTTTACCAAATAATGCATCATAGTTGAATGACTGCTCATTTCTTAGAACCTGTAAAGCTTTGAGAATAGCTTCAGAAGCATGAATACCTTTATCTACATCTGTTTTCGGAGTTTTTTCAATAAAATTATTATAGGTTCTTACATCTCCAGTTAATGTACCATTATTAGATAATATTAAACTATGTCCCCATTCTAATAACATAGAAAAATTAGGAACCATATATAATTTTTCAATTATATTAAGATCTTCTAAACTGTTTACTTGAAAAGATACAGAAGCTTTTTTAACTGCACCAAAACTTGATCCATCAGTTCTTATATTTACATTAAGTAAACCAGGCATAGGTCTATATCCATATTGTTCAGAAAAACTATAGGCTGGAGAATCATTAAAGATACCTTGTCTGTTATTTCCATCAGTTCCTGCGAATAGAATATGTTCTTTAGCTAATTTAGAGCTGCCGTCTATGTTTACTCCCGATGTAAGTTTAACCCAAGAGTTATTACTATTAAGAAAAAGCAATTGATCGTTAGTACGATTAGGTTCATTGAAAATTTCTTGTCTTTTATTTATTTGATTAAAGACTTCTTCTTCAATATTACCATATATTGTAGACTTATCTGACCAACCTATTGACATTACCTAGAAGAGTTTATGCTTTCGTATAGCTCTAAAGCTAAAGCTTTGTTCGCAGGTATTCTTAATTGTTGCCCCGGTTCCGGGTATAGTGATGCTTTTTGGTGATTATTAGATGATGCTATAATCCACCATAATTTTGAATCACCATAGTATTGGAATGCTAACTTATCATATCTATCTGCCGCTCCTGCTATAACGTAGATATCATTTTCAGTTTCAGGAATATTTGGGTATATAGCGTTAGTTCTATACCTCTTACCATCTTTAGTCCTATATCTATCTATTTTCTTATATCTGTTCATTTTTTGCAAAGAATGGATTAGTTACAGGATTGGTTAAATAATGATTATAACCAGTTTGCGGGTTAAAGTCATGTATTACGGTATAATTTAACTGTACATCAAGTACTGTAGGTAACTCTTGAACATCATTATCTAATGATCTTTCTTGAGTTACTGGATCTGGGCTATTTAATGCTATCTCCCAAGGATATGTATTATTCCAAGATAAATTTACACTTTCTATAAACCCTGGAAGTTCATAAAATAAACTACCTACTGTAAGTCTAGTGAGAGTACCTCTCTTAAACCCTCCTGAACTATAATTACCAGCTGTGCTAGATACTAACCAAGTAAGTTTTTGATATATTGGTTTAAGTTCGTGTCTAGTCATTGCAGCTACTTTAAAACTTAGTGATATAGTTCTATCGTAGTTTAAATAATTGTATAGTGTTTCTGATCTTCCTAAATAATTTACAGCTCCCCAACTTCCATTATGTGCGTCACTAATATCATCTAGTAATGCTCTAAAATATAAGTATGTTATGTTTGGCTGTTGTCCTGTTTCTCCAGGTTCAATTATTTGAAAATTAAATTTAGCTAAATCTCTAGCTTCTTCAGGATCTCCAGATGATTTTCTCTCTTTTGTAGGAGAAAGAGCATTAACTTCATCAAATTTACCGGGAATCGGATTTTTTTCGTAAGGAGATTTTCTTTCCTCTTTTGTTCTTGCTGAAATATCTCCTAAACTTACTCTGTTTTCTTTAGCAAATTCTTTTCTTCCTCCTTGTTTTTCTTTAAATTCAAATGGAGATGTATGAACCTCTTCAGTTTGATCTTTTTTTATATCGTTTATAAAAAATCCTGTGCTAAGCTTACTATTCTTATTTATAGTAAGGTTAGCTGATTCTACATCGGTAGTATCAACTAATGCTCCTTTGCTTACTTCTGCTGCATATGAACGGGGTAAATAACCAGAACGATCTGCAAAACCCTTAACAAAGTGAGTACCAGTACCATTTAGCGGCACTTGTGCTAATGTAGATCCAAGTACTTTTACAGTACTAAATGTACCGTCTAAAAATTTAGAAAGTAAAGACTGCTTTTCTGATTCTATAGCAGCTGTTGGTTTAGTTCTTACTTGAGCTAAGACTGATTCATTAAGAGCATACTTTATACCTTCCGATCTTGTAAAAACAGTTGCTATTCTTTTTAAATCATCAGCTCTTTTGCTAATTTCATTCGAACTAGGGCCTCTTTCGTTAATACCCGTTGGTATTCGTTTTTGAACAATAGGTTCTTTACCGACACTAAAATTATCGTATTTTAGACGGTTTAATTGAGTTCCTTCTATATAATTTCTTAATAAAGGCACTATCTAGGTAAGTTATCAGTATACTTATCAGGTGTTATAGAATCTAAATCTAAATTACTTGATCCTAGAGAATTAAGATTATGTAGTTTAGATGATCCTAACGCTCCTGCTCTTTTAGCTGGTGTATTACCTTTTAATCCTAAGTTAGATTGTGTTAATTGATCTTTTAATATTCCCATAATTGTTTATTTATAAATAGTTTATTAGCTTTTATAGGCTGACATTAGCATAGTCGATCCTACTTTTCTTCCTTCTAAGTTTATAACCTTACCGCCTTCTACAGCAGATATTAATTTTTTTAGTAAGTCATTAGTTTCTTTACCAAATTGAGTACCACCGGCCATTACTAAAGAATCTTTAGGATTAGCTCTTATAGTAAAATCGTCTAATTTAATTTTTCTTACTCTACTAGCTGCATCTCTTTCTTCCTGACTAAGGTTATATTGAGAAGTATCAGCATAAGGGTTTCTAGATGAACGCATTAGATTCGCCATCTGCCTCTTATTCTCAGCTTTGTCAGCCATATCAATTAATTTAGCTGCTTCTGCTCTGTCTATCTTATCTTCTTGAGCAAGTTTGCTTACTCTTTGTTCTCTTTCGAATTCCTCAGAAGCACCTGATAGCCATGCTAATCTCTTAAGTACCCTTGGTAAAATTGAAGTAAACATATCTAATACTCCCGATCCAACTAAATTAGCAAATTGGTCTTTAGCATTACTTAGTGCATTATTGAATTTTTCTTGAGCAGTTATAGCCTCCATAGTCTGTTTAAAGGTCATACCTTTTAAAATTCCAGCTTCTATTTCTGCTCTTTGCTCAGCATCAGCAACTCCTTCTAATTTTTTAGCGAGTTTTCCTTGGTCTGCTTCAAGTTTTTTAGTTAATGTTCTGGCTTTTATAAATTCTTCATTAGAAAGTCCTGTAGCTTGTGCTATAGCTTCTTGTATTATTGGGCTTCTTAATTGTTCATCATTAAGATTTCTAGTTTGCTTTAATACTTCTTCAGTTGCTCCTGCTATATCTCCAGTAGCAGCAAGTGCTCTTGCTCTTTCAAAATTAAACTGTCTACCGGTTAATAGTTCAGCTTCAAGTTCAGCTCCAATTGATTGTTCGAAGTCTAATAGTCCACTTGCTATATTACTAGCTTGTTGTAGAGAAACACCGAACCTTCTAGTTTGTAATACAGCATTAGCTAGTTCGTCTCCTTGAAAGTTAAAATTAGCTAGTACATCAGATGACGTATTAGCAAGTTCCTTAAATAACATACCGCCTGTAATTGTAAACCCATTAGCTTTAGCTTGTGAGTTTGCTATTCCGGCCATGTTATCAAAGACTTCTGCTGTAGTCTTACCTTGATTTTCAAATGCTGAAACTAAGTATGCTGCATTTTCACCGGCGATACCTAGTCTTTCTGTTAAAGTAGCTACAGATTCAGCTTGTTCAGCTTGAGAAAAAGTTAACACTCCTTGAGTCTCAACTAAATCCTGCAAACCTTTATGCATCTGCTCGGTATTGAAATTAGTTTCAGTTAAGTATTGAGTGGAATCTTGTAATTGCCTATTTAATGATGCTGCTGCATCTCTGGTTAAGCCGAAATTTTGCTGTAGATTAGTGGTTAAACTATCAGCTCTAAACAGAAGGTCCACAAAGAACTGTATAGATTTTACTATTACTCCTACAACTCCTAAACTTTTTGTAAATCCTTTAAAAACTGAGCCAACTCCAGCATTGAATACTTTAATATTTTTTGTCATGCCAGACATACCTTCTTTACCATTAACTTCAAAAGCTTTTGCTCTCATAGCTTCCATAGCTTCATCAGCATTTATTAAAGAACCAAAAAATTTATTTTTTCCTAGACGACTAAATATTTCACCTAAATTTCCTGTTCTTTTCTCTACTGCTTGAGCTGTTTTTTGATCGGCTTCTAATTGCTTTTGTTCTAAATCTAACGCTTTATTTGTATTATCTAAATCGTCTTCATTTATTTTAACACCCAGTTGAGAAGCTCTTTGAATTTTTCTAGCTAATTTTTCTCTTTTGACTTCTAAGTTAAATATTTGTTTAGAAATATCCTTAGAGGCAACCATTCCTCTAGACATTTTAGCTTGATTACTGGCTGAATCGTCAGTAGAACGAGCTATACTTCTAAAAGCTTTACTTACATCGTTACTAACAGTTTTAAGTACGGATGCATCTATACCATCAAAAGAGTCTTCAATAGCATCTCTTATAGATTCACCTATTTTAGCTGATACCCCTAGCAGAGTATCTTCAATGAATACTTTTATTTCTTGTATATTTTTTTTATTTTGAGGATCTATCGCCATATACGTCTATATAGTATAAATAGGAAGCATCTATTTTTTAGAACGTTTAGATGAGTAGGATGGAGAAATATTAGGACCAAAAGCTTGCTTTTGTGATTTAGCAGCTTTTTTATGATTTTTATCTACTTCTTCAAAGTGAGATTTGAGATTTTGAAAGGTAAATCTACGTAACCATATAGGCATATTATATACATCATACCATGTATACCCGCCATTACCGTGAAATACTATTTCGTGAATTTGTGTGAATAGAGCAGTTCTATATTCAGGCGTCAGGCCAAAAAAAGTCGATCCCTATCGGGACGCTGACGACCTCCTTCCCGCCATTTCTATTGATAAACTCATAATCTAGATTTATATCTGGGTTTATCTCTTCATAGAATTGTCTAATTACTCTAGCATCTTTTGCTAATAAGAAATTATCAACAAAATGTCTAATATCTTTTTTTTCAGTATTCCCGTTAACAGAAGTAATTAGGTGTTTTAATCTAGAACTAACGGAAGTTTGATTTTCTTTTTGAATTTTTTTATTTCCTTCTATTTCTTCACTAATAGCTTTTTCATCAGCTGAGTTAAGAATTTTTATAGTAACAGTATTATCTGTGTTAGGAAGGTTTATTTGAAAACTATTATTTCTATCTTTAAAAATACTATAATCTATTACTTTATGCTCTAATTTGGATAAATCAACATTAATATTCTGTCCTCCGTATTGAACCGAATAATCTTTTCCGTAAGATAAAATTCTTGCGGCTATCAGAAGGGCATTTTTATCTCCTACTAAAATCTCATGTAATTTTATGTCTTTATCTACTATCAAAGACTGTAGTAACTTATCCATAACAGTACCTTGAACTATATAATTTGTATTAGAAAGAATATCTTCTTCCTTGGCTGTCATATACTTCATTTCTATAGTACCTGAGGAGAGAGGAGAATCTTCAGGGTATAACAGTCCTTTTGATGGTAATTCTACCGTTTCGGTAGGTAAGCTGAATTTTGAACTCATAAATTTTATTTTATATAACTTGTCTTATAATAAATATACGAAAAATAAATTATGATACAAACAAAAAACCCGACTAAATGCCGGGTTCTTAAATATATGTAAAGTATAATTAGTAGTTTAGGATACAGTAATCCATTGATACTGTCATATTCAAGTCAACTACTTCAGAGTTTGACCAGTCATATGAACCGAAATCTGCGTTTTGTATGAATGCTCCTTTGATTATCCATTCTCCTACGATATCACCAACAGGACCTAAAATATTTAAAGTTAAGTCTTTTTTGTAGAAATCTGAATAACCAGCTCTACCTGTCACTGATTCATATGATAATCTTGCCCATTCCATTACAGCTTGTGCTCCAGAAGGTGTGATTGGATCATATAAAGTCATATCCATATCACCCCATTCTCTCTTACCACGAATCTTTCTATAAGAGTTAATATGGTCTAATTTTATTACTTCGTCTGTAAAGTTTGGAGAAGCAACGTTTTTAACCATAAACGATGGAATACCGTCTATAAAAAGTACAAATCTATTCTGTACTTTTGGCTCAAACGCTCTAAACATTATTTCATTTGGATCTAATACTGCCATTTTATACTTTTATTATTTATTATAAATATCTATTTTTTTAATTATGCTCCAAAAGATGCACCTGTTGGTTCAACTGTGAAGTCTAATACAATAAATTCTGCTGTTTTAGCTGGTTGTATAAAGATTTGACCAATCAATTGGTTTCTATCAATTACGTCAGCTGTGTTATTTGAATCATCCATTACAACTCTAAATGCATAAAGACCTTGTCTCTGTACTACTGAATCTAAGTATGGATTAACAGCTGCTAAGAATTTGTTTCTTGTATTTACTGTGTTTTGCTCGAATACTAAGTTTTGTGCTTGGTTTCCGATAAACTCTTTTAAGTCGATTAATAATCTTCTTACGTTTACTCTATCTAAAGCTCCTGCTTTAGTTTGTAAAGTCTTTTGACCAAATACTGCAATTCCGCTTCCTGGGAAAGTAGCAATCGGGTTTACTTTAGAATCATATAAAGTATCTCTTTGTGAACGAGATAATCTTCTTTCTGCTTGAATTACTCCAGCAACTCCTCCTCTTACTAATCCTGCAGGTGCAAACCAAGGTGCGTTAGCTCCATCTGTGAATGCATATACTCCAGGTATAAATGTTGAAGCAGGTGCCCATACATTTTTACCAGTAGATGATTGAGTTTGTAACCAAGGCCAGTATGCTGCTGCATAAGAACTATTTAAAGTATCTGCTTGACCAGTTACATTAGCTACTGTTGCACCATGAGCATGTAAATCTACTACTGCTATACAGTCTCCTCTATTCTCAGCTAAATCAATTAATAAGTCTACAGTTGCTCCATGATGGTTATCAACAATTCCTGGTGCTGAAATGATGTTAAATTGATAATCGTCTGAGTTATTAAGTAGTGTAATTATATTGGTATAATCACCTGTACCTAAACCTTGAGTATCTGCTGCAATATTATCATTAAAATTCATACCAGCTTTAACAATAGCTCCTTGAGCTCCGAAGAACGATCCAGATTGTGCTTTTGGTAAAGAACCAGAAGCAGCAGCTAATCTTATGCTACCGTTATTACCAATATAATTAATTGTTGGTGAATTTACTGCGCTTACTCTAATATAATTTGATCTATTTACGTATTCACCTGTAGTAGTAACATGATCATAAGTACCAGCTAAAGCTTTAGTCTGATTACCGATTACTTGTTCTATATAATTTGGTGAATTTGGATCTAGACTTAAATTGTTAAATGTTTCTAGTACTACTTTATTTTTTGTATTGTCGTCTCCTCTTCTAACAGATAAAGTAAAAGTACCTTTAGAGTTATTTACATTTGAGACCTCCCATCTCAAATTATCAGCTGATCCTGATTGTATTGAACCATCGCTATTTTCTTCTCCTACATATGCTGTAGATGCTGTAGCGTTGTTATAGATTACTCCTTTGCCTAAAGTCTGTAATTGGAAAGGTTGAACTGATCCGTTTACAGAAGATGAAATATGTGTGTTTCCTGCTGCTGTAAATGTTCCAGTTTTTACTCTAGCTACTAATAAGCTATTTCCTCCTTGAGAAAAATAATTTTTAGCGGCGATAGATGTTAAAAATTCTTGATTAGTAGAAGCGGATTCAAATGTATCTCCGAATACTCTTACATATTCATTATAAGAAGTAACAGTTGTAGGTACCTCTACTGGTCCTTTTACTGTAGGTCCTATTATACATGCTCCAACTTCAACTGGTGCTGGGGAGATAAAAGAAATATCATTTTCTCTTTGAAATACACCTGGGGAGATTATAGTTTCTGCCATGTTTGGTAAAATTTAATTAAGTCTAATTATAAATATATTGTCTATATCGAAAAACTCTTGTTAACAGAGTATTTGTCTTCTTATATAAATAGATACTAAAAGTCTAAAATTATTTAGGAATGAAAAGGCCTTTTTCTGGATCAATAGTTCCGTCTCCGTATTTATCTCTAAGGTTTTTAGTCAAGTGAGTATTCTGATTGTCTGTCTCTTTGATAAAACCTTCTAATGCCTTTGTTTTCTTTATAATATATAGTTCTAATTTACCTATTTCTTTAGAGATTTTTTGGTCGTATTCATTTAGAATAAGGTTAAAAGAGCTTTTTATTTGCCTTGCTTTCAAATTACCTATTTCTACGTGTTCAGCTTCTATTAGCTCTAATCTTCTTTCAATTACTTTTACGTTATCAAATTCTTGTTTAGTAAGCTTTTTTGATCTCTTTACTGCCATTGTATATTGTTTGGTAATTTTAAGTTAATATCCTGTATTACTGGTACTTGATTTTGTTCTAATAGTCTAGTCCATAATAAACTTCCTTCATAATCTTCTCCCATCATAGATGAAAATAGTTTATCTATTTTAATTATTTCTCTATGAAATTTTTTAAATGGTTTAGAAAAAACTTTTTTTAATGCTTTAGGGTACGTTGTAAACATTCTTTCATCGAAAGTTTTATAATGAATAGTGCCATAAATACAGTCGTTAAATTCAAAATCTTCTAACAGTGGTCTTGATTGTAATTTAGCTTTTCTAAAGTATTCTATTAGGTCTGGGTTATATTCTATTATATCAGTATCTAAATTAGGTTTAAATTTTATACAATGGTCGTACTTGTCAATATTTTTACATAACCTTATAGCTGCATAAGTAGAATAAAGATATGAAATTCTTTTTCTATCAAATTTAGGTTTTTCTGTCATTACAGTAAGATTACCGCAGAATTTTTTGTACCTATTAAGCTTTTTAATCCATCTTTCATTATCATTTCCTTTCCATGTGTGTACATATACGTCAGTATCTATACTTAAGAAAGGAAGTATATTATCGTTAAGGCCATGTAGGTAGCCTGATATGAATATTGCTTTAATCATAAATCTAACCAGTATTTAGTTGTTTTTATTTGATTCCATACTTGCTGTTCAAATTCAATCATCTGCATATAATTTCTATGAAAAAACTTTCGCTTATACCATTTTAAATCTCTATGTTCTTTTATAGCCATTTTAACACTATCTTCAGTTGCTATATTATAATATGGTATCTCTAGTGTAGGATCAATAAAATCCTTAAATTTAGTAGATAGTAAATTTAAATCAAAAAATTTAAAGTTACAACCTTCCCATCCTGAGCCAAAATATACTTTATTAAAAAATAATTTTATAGAAGGGTTTTGAAAATAATTGAGCTTAGGTACATAATTTCTTTCTGGTAGCATAAGAGTGGAAATAAGTTTCGGCAAATTATCATCTGGTAAATGCTGTTTTATCTTATCCGAATAAGTTTGAAGCATACAGCTAAATGCTCTATCCCAAACCTTTCTTATTGGAATATATAGAGTATGTTCAGGATTATCATGTTTTAAAACTCTGTTTACTGAGTTACTATGAAAATCTTGAAGTTCATATTTTAACCAGCCAGGATTTCTAAAATATATTTGCTTTACAGCTTGACTACCATTTTTAGCAAGACCTAGTATTGCAAAATTATTTTTAAATATATATCTAGTGCTCATAGTTAATAATATAATCGCTGCATATGCCAAGTCTGCCTTCTACTTTATCTTTTTTGTACTCAGGTAGTACTGCAATGCTTCCTTCTATATAGGTACCGGGATTAGCCCACATAACACCTTTTGATGTAAGAATAACATCATCTGTATCGTGCCAGAAATAATTAAAATAAACTCCTCCTCTATCGATTTCTACTAACTTAGATAATGCTTCATAGTTTTTACAATGTATCCAAAGTTTTCTATAGTAACTTTTAATAAATTCAAAAGGAATTTCATATTGTGGTTCATCGTGACCAAGAACAAATTTACCGTCTTTAAACCAGAAATCTACTTCACAGTCATATCCTTTATTTATAGCTTCTACTATATAAGAAGGTTTATTTTCTAATTTAGGATTAGGCCCGTCAATATTACCTCTATGTGAAATAAGTATCATATTTTTTTTGTTTTTTCAAAAAATCGTCTAGCTTTTAGTCCGTTATCCTGAGTAAGCATCCATCTAGGTCCAGATTCAGCTAAAATAAATTTAAACTGATTAGGAGAAGGATGTTTCAAAGACCAGCCTGCATCTGTATGTGTTCCATCAGGGTCAAATCTCATTGGCTCTCTAATTAATAAACCTTGATACTTTACAGGCCATATAGATCTATTATAAATTTTTTGATAGTTTAAATACTCTGCTTGCATTATATGCATCATTATTTTTTCTTCTGGAAATATTTTATTTATGAATACATCTTCAAACATACTACTAAATTTATTAAAAGTATTCTGACTGCCGTAAAAAAACATATCGTCAGTCCATAAATGACCATTATGAAGAGAAGTTCCTGCATAAGAGTAAATAATATTTTCTCCAACCTGCTTATCTTTATATAGGTCTACAAAATAATCTAAAACTTCTCTAAACATATAGAAGTCTGATCTAGTCTGTATTACTGCATTATAATCCTCTTTTATAAGTTCATTAGCTTTATGTAAAGTATAAGAATAATGAGGTTGGTGACGTCTAGCTGGGTGTTTCTTTAAATCATAAGGGCAATCTTCTTCTTTTAATCTTATAAATTTCTTAACCCAACTATATTTAGAGTAATCTATATCGTCTTCCCATGTAGCTAAATAAAAATCAAAACTTACATTAGAATATAAATTATTCCATTCAGCAAATAAACTATTTGTTAAGTCTAAATACTTACCGCTACCGTTTATAATAACTGCAATTTTCATTAAAATGTATATTTAAAATAATCTAAATCTTTTTCCCATAGTTTAGATAAAGCTTTTACTTGTTCTGTAGTGTAGTAATCTCTATAGTTTTTTACTTTATATTCGGTTCTATTAGTATTTTTTAATTTAGGTAAATTTAAAGTAAGAAAAAAAGTATTGAGTTTATGTATATCTTCTAGTTTAAAGTATCCATCTATATACATATTATCATCTTTATCGTATATAAAGCTAAACATACTCTTTTTCATAGGCGGTAAATGCCAAGGTTTATCTGGGTCTAGGTAATGATCTACAAAATCCGCCCAATTATAAGTTTTGTGAATTCTATTAACGTTTGCCCATCCATATTGCCAGTTATGGTAGTGATAGCTCACTAGTATGTCAAAAGGATTTCTGACTACGGTTAAGTGAGTATCGTTTTCATAGTATGACTCAGAGTTATCTATTTTTGACTTAAATCCTTGTCCAGTCCAGTATTTCTTTTTATCTTCTTCGTTTTTAAAAGGATTAAATAGGTAGCCATGGTCTAATACTTTTATAAAAGGATTATCATTTTCTTTTAAAAGAGTCTTAATACTTGTAGTTCCTGTCTTCTGTATGGCTGTAAATACAATCACGAATAATTTTCTAAATAATACTTTAAATCTTCCGGTGTTCCTAGACCCCACATCTTATCGATATTGAAAGTTCTAATTGCTTTTTTATCTTTTATAGCTTCGTTAAAAACTGGGCAAACATAAAACTCATTATTAACTCTAATATCTTCTTCTATCATTTGTTCTGCATACTTAACAAAATCAGAACCTTTTTTCCAGTAATAATAACCTACTGTAGCAATATCTGAGATAGGATTCTTTTCAGCAACTTCTGTAACTAATCCTGCTTTATTAATTTTAGCAAATGACCATTTAGGATGAGTAGCTTTAAAAGTAACTATACCGCCATCTGCATCTGTTTCATTCATTTTATATAGAAACTCATTTGAGTCCCATTCTACAAATTGATCAGAGTTAGCAAAGAATAAAGGGTTGTCGTTATCTATAAACTTCTTAGCTAACAGAGCAGTACAAGCTGCTCCTTCTGTTACACTGTTTACTTCTACAATTTTACATTTAGGAGTAATTAAGTTAAGTAGAGTATCTAAATTATATTTTTCTCTATGCTGTTTTTGTACTACATAAATAAAATTAGCTTTAATATTTAAATTTTCAGTAACAACTTGAATCATAGGCTTGCCTTTAACGTCAATTAAAGGTTTAGGAAACGTATATCCTGCTTGCTCAAATCTACTTCCAGCTCCTGCCATAGGAATAAGTACATTGAGATTTTCATCTCTCCATGCCGGTGTAGATTGTTTTTCTCCCATATCTATTTGCTCAATTTTACTTAAAATTTTATCTACAACTACTTCTGATGGGTTTTTAACTCTATAGATATAAGACTTACTTCTCGATGCAGCAAGTAATCCATAAGGTGAATCTTCTACTATAAGAGTTTCTTCTGGTAGAACACTCATTTTAGATATTGCAGTCCAATATATTTCTGGGTGTGGTTTAGGGTTAGTAACATCTTCTCCTGAAAGGATAAAGTCCATATACTCAGCTAAGCCTAGTTTAGCTAAAACTGTTATAGCAGTCTTACGTATAGAGTTAGTACATAATCCCATTTTAAATCCTGCTTTAGATAGTTCTGCCATAATCGACTGTAGTCTAGTATCAGGTTCTATATCTCTTAACATCTCAAAGGTAATTAACTGCTTCTTTTTCCATATTTCATTATGTTTTTCTACAGGTAATCCTTTCTTTTCAGATAATACTTTAAGTTTTTGTTTAGTAGTTAAACCATCATATACAGCAAGGTGTTCAGCCCAATCAAAAGCATATTCTCCTAATGCTTTATTTAATGCTTTAAAGTGTAAGTGCTTTGTTTCTATTAAAACTCCGTCTAAATCGAATATAATTAATTTTATAGTGCTCATAATTTTTTTATATAGTCATACAAATACTCAGCCCATTCTATATGACTCACATCTGTAGGATGTGCTGTTCTAAAGTATTTACCTTCGTCCCAGTCGTCTAATCCATGTTTTACGCATATGTATTCTTTAAAGTGTGCTTTTGATGGGTCATTAATAATCCATTTCGATTTGTCTATAAATTTAGACATATACTGTTGGTCAAAATCTTCAAACTTATCAAATGCATTAAAAAATAAGTAATCTATATTATTTAATTTAAGGTAATTTTGTAAATTAAAGATATAAAATAGAAATTCATTTTGTATATAGTTTAATTTATCATATAAATCATTTGCTAATGTATGATTATCCGGTCTTTGTTGTTGTACTGTGAGTTCATTATTTTCAGTTATGTAGATAGGTATTCTTATCATCGAAGTCCATCCAACTATTACTAAGTCAGGTTTTTTACCTTGATTTTTCAACCATTCGCATGATTGAATAGTAGTTTGGCAAATGGCATGATTATCATCTCCTAATCTACCCGCATTCCAGGTTTCGCTCCCCAGTAATCTTCCTAGTTTTTTAGGCCAAACCTGCGAGTCATAGAATTTATATAGTACTCTAGTATTATTGTGTACTAGAGGGTTTCCAAATGGATCTAGGTACTTATAAAGATTACCAAAGTGAGGAACAATATCATACCAGTCCATAGACTTCTTAGCATGCCAGTTTGCTTGTTGTGCTGGGCTATCTCCTTGTGTCCAACTATCTCCGTTAGTTAATAATATCATAATGATTAATAAAATTTTTTAAGCCAGTTCCTCCTTTTACATGTACTAAGAAAGGAATTTCATTAAAGCTATGTATATTGTTTTTTATTCTGTTTAATCCAGGGTAATTTTTTCTTAAAGTATCTCTATAATATCTACCTAATCCTACTTCGTAATAGCCCGGAAGATGAAGAAATTTTAATTTTTTTTCTCTACAAATTTTAGTTGCATCGTGATTATTATCTCCTAACTCATAGCCTATATCTATATTATGTTTACTATAAAAATTATTTCTACATAAAAACCAGTAACAATCAGCAAAAAAAGATCCTTCAAGTTCAGCTACTTTTTTCTTAGGTTTTGCATCAATTGTTATATACTGTAAGTTATCCTCTTCAAGCAAACCAATTGCATCAGTAAGTAATTTATCCATAGGATAGTAATTATCTAAATACCATATATCATTATGCTGTATAATAAAATAATCTCCTGTTGCTGCTTCAATTCCTAAGTTATATGCCATTGCTGTAACTTCAGCTTGATTTCTTTTTTCTAAATTAGTTATAACTTTGAGTCCGTCTAAAACTTTTACTCTGTCATCATCAGTATTTAATTTAAAGTCACCGGAATTGTCGATTAGTACAATTTCAACGTTAAGGTCTACTGATAAAATTTGATCTATTAATTTATTAGTATGAGAAAGAATAGCTTGATCGAGATCTGGTTTAATCTCAGGCCAGTCTCTTTTATCAAACACTGTCATTGGCCAGGTTGAACTATAACATATTATAAAACTTATTCTCATTTAAATCTACCTCTATAATAATCGTGGTTAAATACTTGTTGATCGTTAAATTTATTTAATTCTCTATACTGATCTTCTTTATTCATATTACTGAATCGTTTGAGTTCAGACATCATTTTTGGTGTAACTGATACTTTACCGTCTCTTGTATCATCTATATTTAAAATAGTAAAGTGTCTTTCTAATACATCTATTCCTTGAAAAATAGCTAATTTAGACGATAGTAAACTATCTTCATGAGGATTACTATGATCACTTAAGCCTACATTCTGCACTCCTAATTCGTTTCTAAAATACTCTATATTCTGTAAATTAAGTTTATCTAATGGTGTAGGGTATACACAAGTACATTGAAGCATATAATATTCAATACCCATTGCATTTAAATTTTTTACAGTTTTTTTTATTTCTTCTAATGTTAAACTTGAAGTAGAAAAGAATAATCTCTTAAATTTAAAGTTTTTTAATTTTTTACCATAATCAAAAGCAGGTATAGAGTATCCAGATATTTTTAAATTATCGTATCCTAGTTCGTTAAATCTAGGAGCATGTTGCGGTACAAATATAGTAGTCATAGACTCTACTCCATACTCCATACATTTTAATATAAAAAGCTCTTCATCTTCTTTACTCAGTTCTAATCCTTTAAGTCTACTATACTCAGGTTCGTACGGTCTATGCTTTTCATAGTTCTCTCTAAAAGTAAGATTACTAGCATGTATAGTTTGTATTTTTACTATATCACTACATACAGCAGCAGTCTTTATCATAGAGTCTAAAGTATCTAAATTACCATTATGATTTTGACAGAGTTCAGCTATAATTTTCATCTATATAAGTTAAAATTAATTTTAATAAATCTTTATTCGCACCAGGAGAAGGATGTCCTTTAGAAAAGTATCTACCAAATGGAGGTGACCCGCTTCTGAGAGTTGTATCATTGAAATCTTTTGAGATTTTTAAATAATGATCAATTCTTAGTTTATGATACCAGCAATCTTCTATCTCTCCTAAATCTTTAAATTTTATTTCTTTATTTACGTTAAATGAAAGATACTGCAATTTGTTTTTTATATTATTAATATTATTCTCTAAGCTATTAAATACAACATAGTTAATATTTTTAGACTTTAAAAATCCATCTAAAAATAACATCTGCCATTCTAACTTCTCTTGTTCACTATTCAAATCAAAAAAATACTTTTCCCAAGTTTTAATATACTCTTTAAATTTTTCAGCGTCATAATTTTCAGTAGTAATTTTTTTAGTTAAATCTGCTAACTCTCTTGTATGTTTATCCCAGTTTTGAAATAAATGTAAGTCGTAAAATCTATCTTGCCAAATTGAGTAAACTTCTTTTCTAGTAATTCCTGATAGCCCTATAAGTATAAAAGGGTTTTTATATTTGGTCTCTTTATAAAACTTGTAAATACTCCTAAATATAGATTCATTACCAAACCCTGGTTGAGCATAACATACTTCAGGTATATTAAAATGCTTAGAAAGAAGATTTGAAACTCTATATTCATCTCCAAGGAAATTACCGTCTATATCTTCTATAGCTGAACCATTAATAAAGCTGCATCCAAAACTAGCTATGCAATCGTATTTCATACTATCTTTTCAATTACCCTTTTATAAGCTTTTTCTTGAGCTTCTATAGCTGTTCCTCCTATATGTGGAGTAATAAGTATACGGTTATCATTATAACATTTAAGAACGGTAGCTTTAGATGTATGTTCTTCTTTAATTACATCAGTACCGTATCCTAAAACTTTACCATCGTAGATAAGTTTAATAATCTCTTCTTCATTTACTACTTCACCACGACTAGTATTAACAATATAGAGATTATTTTTGAATTTTCCAACGAACTCTTCATTTATATAGTCTATATTTTCATCTTTATAGTCTATATTGATAGATAAAAAATCAGTATCGCTAAAGAAATTATCGTCTACAAAATTAGTATCTGCTTTTAATATATTTTTAAATAAAGGTTTAGCTATTTTTTCTAGAATCTTACCTAATCTTCCATATCCTAATATACCTAAAGTTTTTTCTTTTAATTCAACTATATTTCCTACTTTTCTTGGTATAGCTAGACATAGGTATAAATTGTGTTCTGCGGTAGAGTAAATTTCTTTTAATATACTATCATTTTTTATTGATATAACCGGTATAGAGACATTTATATGGTTATCGCCAGTGGAAGGAGTTATTATTCCTTTGATACCTGTACCTTCTATATCTTTATCTTCAATTATATACTTTAGATAGTTGGGTGCAGCAAATAAATAATCAACACTTTTAAAAATGTTCAATTTATCTTTAGGGAGTCCTACCATACTTATACATTTAAAATTTTTATTTACAAAATCTGCAAAAATAGGTAGATGTTTATATGGTGTTAAAAATCCAATACTAGCCTTCATAATATACGTTGTCAGTTAAAATATATTCTTTATAATTTTTTTTAGTTTTCCAATATTCATGTTCACAATTTATAATTGCAACTTTTTGGTCTTTACTTTTTACAATACTAACATCTCCTGATATAAAATATAACATTTCAATAGGTGTTCTAAAGAAACTATCTAAATCTATATCTCCTAAAAACAAAGCAAATCCTCTGTAATTGTTTAACTCAGGAATAATAAAAAAATCTAATGTTTTATCTATGTTAATAATAGGTAAGTTGTTTAAACTATAGCTTCTTTCTTCATAGTTTTTATTTTTTTCATATTCAAATATTTCATTATTTTTATTTAAAAAAATATCAAATTTTTTCAACCAATTTTTTATACTATCACCCTCAAAATACTTTTGTAAACTTTTTGGAAATGGATTTTTTGGATTACTAGAATAGGAATCAACTTCTAATAAATCTAAAACTTTTTTATTAGGAATAATTCTTTTTTCATTTACTAAAGTAGCTAATTTACTTTCATTTCTTTCAAAACATTTCCAAAGTTTAGAAGGTTTGTCTAAAGTAGTATAGACTGCGTATTGATTATTGTGAAATATTTCGCAAAAGTTATTAAAAGAGTTAAAAGAACTTATTACGTAGTTAGTACCGGGGTGTTTATTTTTACCGCCAGTCATTAAATCATCTTTTTGATCGTATATATAAGTAGCTTTAAGTATCGGCATAGGATCTATACCATTATGTCTGTGTACTTTTTGATCTTTAATAATATCTCTATCTTCTATTCCAAAACATAAATCAACTATATAATTTTGACCGTCTATTTTTTTAAGAGGGCTATATAGTTTATAAAGTTTCTCGTAAGTATCGATTTTCTCTATAGATTTAAAATTTTTAAACTTAATTTTATGTGATTGAGATTTTGGAATATATAAAAGTATATTACTTAAGTTTCTTCTACAAAATACACTAGCTTGCGCTCTTGTTTGTCCTGGATGTATAATCCAACTAAAGTTATGACCAGAGTTAATATCTTCAGCATCTATGGTTGCTTCTGTTAATTTCGATTCTTTTCTTATACATGTAGTTATGTGTACAGGTACATTAGAATTAAAATTAGATTTCATCATTTCATGTACTATATTAGTTCTCTGTCTCAAGCTTTTAGGGTAGTCTACGTTTAAAACAAATTCCATTAATCTTTTAAATAAAAATTTATAGTCCATAATTTGGTTCATGAAACCTGTTCTACTGTACAACCACCTATACCTTATTTCGTTAATAAGGTTATCATAAGATGAACCTATATCATGAGCAGCTAATTCATAAGGAAAAGAATTAATATGAAATATATCTACTTCCTTAAATGTTCTGTCTATTATAGAATATGATTTCTTTGTAAACATTATAACAGTTTTAAATCAAAATTAAATTTAATATATTCTTTATTATCAGGTAGGATAAGAGTTCTGAAGCTCATTCCTAATTCGTTAAAGTACTTAAGGTTATCTTTATCAGTAAATCTTTCTACAAAAAACCAGCTTGAATCTGTATTTTTTACATTATATCCTTTTTCAATAAATTTTAAAACGTATTTTTCTTTTTCTTGTTTTGTACGCTTTATATACTCATTATAGTAGTCAATATTATCTAAAATAAACTCAGTATATTTAGCTCCTACAGAATTTATTTCATACATAAGCCTAAATTTAGATAAATATTCCATGTTATCTTGATGACTAACTAAAAATCCTACTCTACAGCCAGCTGCACCATAAGCCTTAGAAAAGGTTTTTGTTACTATCAAATTTTTGTACTGGTGAATTAAGGGTATACAGCTTTCCTCCCCGGTAAATTCTAAGTACGCTTCATCGATAATAACAAAAATACCTGTTTCTAATAGCTTTATTATCTGTTTTTGAGTATATACATCACCTAATGGTGAATTAGGGTTAGCCAACATAATAAACTGTGTGTTACTATCAGTTTGATCTATTATGCTTGACATATTTAGATTCATATCAGTATATTTTGCTTTTCTTAGTTTAGTTTGATATAAATCACTATAAACTTGATACATTGGAAAAAAATATTCAGATGTTACTACATTATTTCCTTGAACGTTAAATGTTTCAAATATAGTCTTAAGTGAAAAAGAAGAACCAGGAGTAAGTAGTAAGTTGTTCTGATTTATACTGTACAGTTTACATAGTTTATTTTTTAAATTTTCAGTATTAGGATAAAAACATATATCTTTCTGATTAAGAGAACTAAAAAATTTATCTAATAGTTGCTTGTCTATAGAATAGTTTCTTTCATTCTGAGTTAAAACGTATTTAAATTTGGTTTTATCCTCTTGATTATTTTTTCTATATATGTTAAGTAAGTGCTTTTTCACCAAAAATTGATTTCGTTAGTTTATTATTAATATTATTATAAAGATTTTCAGCTAATATTTCATTACCTATTTCCGATAAATGATGATCATTATCTAATAGACCTTCATTATGTAGTGTTGGTCTAGTGCCGTACTTCATTAAATCATCTCCTATACTATAGTTTTCTATTATGTTAAGAGTATTCGATAATTCATCTAATGTATGAAGTTTTTGTAGTTTTTTTTCAAATCCCTGAGTAAGGTAATCGTAGTAGAGATTTTCAATAAGCTTTTTTTCTGAAAAAGTATAATTCATAGGTTTGTAAAAAGGTTGGAAAAAGATTCTAACCTGTCCGCCTAATTTTTCTATTATATTCTGTAAGTATAGTAATTGACGGAGATATTTTGCAAATTCAAATTTAACATGAAATAAATAAGTTAAAAATTCTTTTCTAAATTTGCTATATTCTTTTTCATCATTAGTTAAAGCAAAGTGTTTAACAGTCCACATTCTAGTTTTTTTGCTAAAAGTATAAACTATTTCATTTCTCCATACTTCCTGAAGCTGTATGATAAAAAGATGGTTAGCTAAAGAACCAGTTTTAATTAAGTAGTTATTGATTGCTCTTAAAGTACTGTCCGTACCTTGACCACCATATCCAAAATTTATAATTTTATCTATAGGTAAGAATTTTTTTAATTTACCCATATATGTAAGATTTTCTGTAATAAAACTAAAATTAGGTTTAACTTTATACTTATCTTTAAGTGCTTGACTTGCCCATACTACTTTATTACCATGTTTTCTTTTATTTACAAAAGCGCATCCTTGAGTATGTGAACACCCAGCTGCTATTAAAGTAAGAGGTTTATCAGCTACTATTGATTTCATCCTTTTATTCTCTTTAACATTGGAGCGAGCTCTTTATAGGAGCAGTTTTTACAATGAGATGTTGGGTTGTTAGTCGAACATCCTGTTCTTACTGCGCTATAGTCTTTAGAATCTCTAATTTCTTCTATAGTCTGTTCAAATAAGTTACCGAAAGGTTTAGCACCTGTGTTTAGACAGCACATTTTTACATGACCTTCAACTGTAGTATAAATTCCTTCTTTGACCCAAAAACAGTCAGGAAAATCCCATTCTTCTTTACCTTTTACGTTATCTTTCCAATTTTTATTAAGGTAATCTATCTGTTCTAGTGTATAACCACCGGGCATAGACTTATCCTCACTCCATTCCTGAGCTATATTTAATCTTAATTCTTCTAAATTATATACATCTACTATTTTATCTTGGATAGTTTGAATATCATTAATATTATCTTTATTTACCACATAATTACAGGTTACTCTACATCCATGTCTGTCCATAGGTTTAAAATCTTCAAGAAAAGACATTAGTTTTTCCCATTTAGCAGGTGCTCTATCTCTTTCATAAGATTCTTTATACCCGTCTATACTAAAGTATAAAAGGTCAATATATTTCATACATTCATTAAACTTTATACCCATCTTAGAACCGGGTCTAATAGGGTATTGACAGTTAGTTGCAACAATTAAAAAAGCATCTGGAAAGAATTCTTTAAATGTTTTACATATTTCATCAAACTTAGGATGAAGCATTGGTTCACCCATCCCCATTAATTTAGCTTCATTAATAGGGTGGTGTTTAATGTTCTCTAACATCTGTCTAAACTTAGGTACAGGCATATGTTGTAGTGCTCCTATTACTTCTTCTCTATTACAAAAAGAACACTGGAGATTACAGTAATTTGTAGTCTCTAAATAAGCATATGTAATAGGTTTATTCATCTATATCTCTTTTACTCTTTTTATTATATTGAAAAACATGTTTAATTTTTGCTCTATTTACTTCTATATTATTTTCTAGTATATTAGCTGCATGGTAATTATGTCCTCCGTACTCAAGTGTTAAATTATCAAGTAACTTAAAATATTTATGACCTGATGCATATAGGTCGAATATATGAGATGCACTAAAAAATGCATAGTCAGCTGTAAGGTAAGGATTTCCATTATCATCTTCAGTGATATTATCTAATATGGTTAGTTTATTATCTAGTTTTACAGTTTCAAAAAAGTCTATTAATGCATTTTCGTAAAATAATATTTCACTCCTAGTCCACATTACATAATCATACTTAAAATTGTGTTTAGCTTCGTATCTTTTCTTTAATTTATTTACTCTATACATACTGTAGATTGATCTATGAGTATTATTAATAAATTTATAACAGTCTACTGGTTTAGTTTCAAAATCGGTCATAAAATGAAAACTACTTTTATTTTTGAAATCATTCCAAGTACTTGCGAAAAAGTCTACATAGTCCATTCTTGAGTATATATCGTCAAGAACCTTTGCAGTACGGGTCTGCCCGTAAAAACATATTGCGATTTTTTTATCCATTTAAATATTCCTCTAAGTCTTCCGGTGTTCCCATCTGGTGAACTTTATCTACATGGGTTATTACTATGTGCCTACCGTCTTTAACAGCATAGTTATAGACTGGTGCTACATAAAACTCATTATTTACTCTATCATTAGCAGCTATCATTTGTTCAGCATATTTTACAAAGTCAGAGCCTCTATTCCAATAATAATACCCAGCTGTAGCATTAGTGGAAATTTGTTTCTTTTCTGCTACTTCAACTACGTACCCTTCTTCGTCTATTTTAGCATAACTCCATTTTGGACCTTTACCTTGAAAGCATGGCATACCTCCGTCGTGTAAACTTAATTGACTATAGGTTTCGCTAGGGTCATATTCAAGCATTTGATCTGAGTTAAAACTAAGTAAAGGAATACGGTTGTTTATAAATTCTTTTGCAGTAAGTAAAGTACATGCTGCTCCTTCAGTTATTCCGTTTAGTTTTATTATTTCAATATTATCATGTCCAATTATTTCGTTAAATAAAGAAAAATCATACTCTTCATAATCAGATTCTTGACATAAGATAATAAATTTAAAGTTTTTATCAAACTCTATATTTAAATTCTCTATTACCCTTTGAATCATAGGTTTTCCATTTACATCTATAAACGGTTTAGAGTCTTTATACCCTTGTTGTCTAAATCTTGATCCTCTTCCTGCCATTGGCAGTACTATATTAAAAAACTGTTTCATTAAAAAAAATCTTTAGGATGAATTCCTCTATCGTCTATAAATACATCTGCATCAAATGGTTTAAAATAAAGATGATGATACTTACACCCCCAGCTCTCTAATTGAGCTTCAGTTATAGGTCTATAGTACTTTTCTCCTCTACCGCTTTTATTTCCTCTAGCTGTATAGTATATTATTGTATGACCTTCATCATACATTTTGTTAATCTTTTCTATTCTATCTTTAAAAGGCTTTCTATCAATAACAGGTCCTTCTTCTTTACAGATAGTATCATCTATATCAATAACATATTTCATCGTATATATTTTTAGTGCTGTATGCTTTTACAGTTTTGTTTTTAAGATTTATATTTAATAACTCAGGGTATGCTTTTTTAACTGAATAATAAGTTGGGTTTTTATCATTGTCTATTCTAAAAAAATAAGGAACATCATATCCGGCGTGAGCTATCAAAAAAGGTCTGTGAGTACCTCTTCCGTCAAATTCCCATCTTGCTTCTTTTATTTCAGTATCTGGTTTTTTATCAATGTAGTAAAGTAAGGGGTTGATAATACCTTCTTCTTTTAAACTCATAAACCATTCTATCGCAAAATCTGCTCTCCATTTATATACTTCTTCAGCTTTGTTAGTCTCAGTAGTTTTCAAAGGATAGTTTTCATCGTACTTTTTTAAATAACTTATATAGTTTTCTTTTGTCCATCCTTTAGAAGAGTTATTTATTTCTTCTATAAATTTATTTAATATCTTCAAATCTTTATTATGTAAAACGTTTTTTTGATTTTTTATAATAATCTCTTTTGGTAAAGTTAAATATAAAAATTTTCCATTATCTAAACATTGACGACTAAAAGTCTTTCCAGTTAAATCTGTTTTTGCATTTACTATTTTTCCATAGTCACATTTTCTATAATATCCTATAGCTTTGTATGTTACAGTATTCGGGTATACTTCTTCTTCTTTAATAGGAAAACTATCTATTGGATAGTCTCCTTCTATCTTCCATCGAGTATCTTTAAACAGTTCTATTTGATTTAGAATAAACCTATCTTTAAGTTCATTCCATGTAAGTACATCAAATGGTTTTAAATCAGAAAAAGCATTAGTTTTAAACATACTTATTATGTATTGCTTTTACAAGTTTGAAATCTATTTCTATATCTACATCTATAAGTTCTTCATCAGGCCAATCAATTACATAAGGGTAAGGATCGTTTTTACTATTAGAAAATAATTCCCAATTATTTAACATATAGTCTTTTTTATAAAATACTAAAGAATGAGTAGCTTTATATACCCAAGGACCGGAAGTTGTAGATAGTCTATCGTTTTCTTTAAAATTAACTGGGTTAGATCTAGTATCCCAAAAAAAGTTTCTTTCTTTTGTTACAGTTATAGCACTATCGTATTTACTATTTATAAACCAATCAATAACTTCTTGTACTTTGTAAACGTCTAAAAATGGTTGACATGGATTATAGTTACATATATAATCTGATTCTACATTTTCTAAGTGTTTATACATAATAGAATGATGGGCATTTCCAGGTGCTACTGATTCTCTATTTCTATGTAAAATCGGCACTCCTGGTATGTATTGATCCATAATATCTCTGTCATATGCTGCTAAATACTTTTCTTGTACGTTTTTAATATCTCTTACATTTGTAAGGGCATAATCTAACATACAGTGGCCAGCTTTATCTAATGGTCTTAAATGTTTATTTGGGACTCTGGTGCTTTCTTTACGAGCATGTATTATAACTGCTAAACTTTTCATAAAACTAATTTTTTATTATCTATATAAAACTCTTGTTTTTTATTTTTAGTATCAACTATCATTTTTAAAGATTTTCCTCCAAAAAATTCTGGAGTATTTACTTCAAATACTTGGTCGATACCTTTATTTTTATCGTATTGTAAAATAATCGGAATATCACTATCTGTCATCGATAGTAGAAAAGCTCTATGCGTTCCTCTTCTGAGCATAAAGTCTTTATCGTTATAACAAATAGGGAATAATAGCCCTTTGTTATAAATAGACACATATTGAGCTATATCAACATCTTGTTTCCATTTAAGACATTTATGTGTTTCATAAAAATCAGTATACTTAGAATATTCGGGATATTTTCTATCGTACTGTTCTTCTATAGTTTTCCAATTTTTATTTTTCCAGCTGTTATCTCCCCATCTTTCTTCAACCTCTCTAAAAAATTTTTTTGCAATCGATATATCATCATTGTCGTGTACACTAGTCATATAATTAACAATAAGTTGGTATGGTAGTGTAAGGTAGATAAAATTAGTCCAAGTTTTTCCGTAACCTAACATATTCATAGAAATAGTATCAGCTTTTGCCATTACTATACCTTCATTAGTCGGATCTACATTATAGTACACTGGGTCAAAGCCGTCCCAATTTTCTTTTGGTTTAATTTCTTCGTTATCTGAATTTATTGGTCTTTCGTTCCATCCTGATTTTTCGAAATCAGGTTTGAGTTTGTCTGAAACATTTAAATATGTATTAACAACATCTTCGTATTCTAATATATCGAACGGTTTATATTTAGTAAAGTCTTTAAACCAGTAATTTACTCTATTACTCTTGTCTTCTCTTTCAAAAGTATAATTAAATAATTTAGCATCTTCTGTTATCTGTTTATTCGATATATTATTTTTGAAATACCAAGAATAATGTTTATTACTAAAGTTGGTTTTATTACTATGAGTTAAATTAGCTTTTAAGTCTAATTTATTAAGTACGTATTTAAAATCTTTTTTTAAATTTTCAAATCTTCCAACAAAGTCTATATAAGGTAGAGTATCTATATAGTGAGAATATTTACCCTTTAAAAAGTCTGATTGAGATAATGTATGTATAAGGTCTCCGTGTTGTTTAACTCTATCGTCAAAATTTAGTTCTTCTATATTATTTTTACCTATTTTAGTATTGTATATCTCTTCATAACATTTATCAGTATTTTCTAGAAAAGAGTCAAAAGTAAAAACTTTACTAACATCTTTATTAAATCTATATTCTGAGGTGAGTCTATCCCATGGATTTCTAACAAAAGTAAATACAAAGTAGTCTTTTAAAATATCTTTAGTTAAGTTATCATAGTGTATTTCAAACCCTTCATAAGTTTCTTCTATACCGCATGCTCTATTTAAAGCTCTACCTATAGACATGCCGCCAGTTTTAGGTATATGCAGAAAAATAAATTTATGTTTATGATTTATCATTGAAGTTTATATGTTTAAGGTATAAATCTAAGTCTAGTAAGTAGTAATTTTTCCAATTATTTAATTTATCATAATACTTCTCTAAATACTCTAAATCTAAGTCGTTCCAATCATCAACTAAAACTATTGGAAATAGGTTAGCAAAGTATTCAGTAAGTACGTTTCTATGGCATATTGGTATTACCTTAAGATAGAAACATTCCCACATTCTATGGCAATCGATACCGTTACCTTCTGGGCTTAAGCAATACTTATATTGTTTAAGTTCATTTATATAATCTACAAACCCTAAAGTAGGTGCTTTTTCTATTCCTTTCTTTACAGCAGCGTTGTAACATTGCGGTCTAAATTCGTCTCTAGCACCTCCTTTTACAGTAAAGTTAAAATGTATAAACTTAGTCTTTTTTACCTCAGGTTGAATTAACTTTTTAAAAGTATCCTTATCCCCAAACTCCCACATTTCGTTTGCTAAACCAATAGGTAGTGGAATTAATCTATCGTGAGTAGTATTTACGTTTTGACTAAATATTCTCTTGATATTTGGTATATCAAAATACTTTAAATGCACATTATCAAATGGGTCGTCTGAGTTATGCAGTATGAGATCGAAAGGGTTTTTAAATTGTTTAAGTTTTTCAAATAAACTACTCTTTATTAACTCAGGTTTAGATATGTTTATTAATGAGCTATTAACATATACAGTAGATGGGTTATCGTAATTAGTAAAATCATAAGAATCTATATCAATAGAATCTAATTGCTTAAGGCTTTCAAACTCTTTCTGTTCTTTTTTGCTGATACTTACCTTACATAAGTCCTGTATGTATTCTCCGCTAATTATTTTCATTAACCATTTTTAAAAAACTATTAAAGTAAAATTCTTGTTCAGCACTACCAGGATGACCGTCTCTAGCAGGTACATTGTCTTTTCCAACTAAACTTTCTTTTTCTTTTCTATTGATATAGTAAGATCTATAATAAAAATCTACTCCTATTTCACTACATAAACCTTTTATTGCATGAATAACTTTACTTTCATGAATAGTATCATTCATTTCACTACCAAAAATAAAACTCTTAAAAAACTTACCTTGAGGTTCTTTAATATGAAAGTTACTTCCCATGCTCTGAGCAAGCCATTGCATTAAGTCGGGTTTATTTACAAAATAGTCATCAATCAGTCCGTTATCTTCTGTAAACCATTCATATCTGTAAGGGGGAGGTGCGAGTAAAAATACTTTATCGAACTTTAATTTATCTTTATACCCTAAAAGTAGCCTGTAAGCACTGTCTAATCCAAGACCTGCTTGACCTAAGTTGAAATGCTTTGTATTTAAAGCTTTAGCTAATTTATAACTCCAGTTATATTCAATAGGCAGCCCTATCCCTTCGGTATAACTACATCCTAAACAAAGTATTCCTTTGCCTTCAAATGAATCATCTGATCTAAAACCTTTTTCGTTGTATCTATACTCTATTTTTTTATCTTTCCAATAATTAAACTGTTCTTTAATAAACGGTCTAGTAGGTGAACCTATTCTTTCGATAAACATATCTTGAGAATCTGATCCTCTCCAGTATACGGTTTTATTTTCTTCGTAGTTGCTTGTGGAAAGTAGTTTGTTTAGTACTCTTCTACTATTTTCATCAAAAGATCGATGAGCGAATAAATCTTCGAATATCATATAACCAGGGATTTAATATAATTTGCGGCTTTTTCATAACCATTTTTTGTTAGCTGTATACTATTATAAATAGAATTGTCTTTATAAAAATCTAAAAGAGATTTTGATGGTGATTTAGACACATTCTGTTTAATTCCTATGCCTAGTTCTTCTACCTTATTTGCTAGGTCTATTATTTCACTTGAATCATTATTATCGTACAAAGCTATCATAGGAATATGGTGCTTTACACAATGAGTAATAATCCCACCACCAGGTCTTGCTACCATTACAACGTTATTTATATCATTAATATTAGTTGAGTAGTTTAAATTAAATTTATCCATATAGCTACTGTAGGAATTTAAGTAATTCAAACTAGGTTTAAGAAACACTATATTTTTTATACTGTTTTTTACGAAAGGTAAAGTAGGGCATCCGAAGCCGAATTGTTTTTTATTGTTATATTTTTTTACACTACCTACTTCAAAGTACTTATTAGTAAGAATAAGAGGATTATATTTAGTAAGAAGTTTATTGTCGAATTCTGATAGTTTATTATCGCCAAACTTATCCTTAAAAATATCTTTCCAAAGAAATGAACCACTTAGTATAGCGTCTGATCTATATTTTAATATACCTACTATATTATCAGTTATTACCAGGTCGTACTTTTTAAATAAATTAGCCTTTTCGTCAAGTCCTTTCATATATTCATTAAATCTTATACTATTAAGAGATATGTTTTTATCCCATCTTATAGTATCTTCTTTAAGAATTAAGTGTTCACATTTTTCTAAAGGCTTTAGTTTTTGAATTTGATAGTTTTTAGAAAGTAGCGTAACATTAAAGTCATTTGTCAAATACGAAGCTATAGTTTTACATCTATCGTAGTGACCATATCCATTAGAACTAATAAAAAAGAGTATTTTTTTCATTTACTTTGTATACCATTCTCTAAAGTAGTTATCCATTTCAGGAAACTCTTCAGGATTAACTAGATCTAACTTTTGAGGACATCCTTCTTTGAGTAGAGTTTCTTTAAAAGGTAAAGAATTAAACTGTGGGGTGATCCCATATTCTCTAAAAAAATCGTGCATTAAGGTTCCTGGTCCTATGGGGTGAAAATTTCTTAATTTTACATTTTCAGGTTTTATTCTTTCTTTTCTATAAAAGTATAAATTTGTTAATAAATCCATAGTATAAGAATTAGCTAAAAATACACAGTCATTAAAGTTAAACATATTAAACTCTATAGGCATAGGTCCACCGTGAGTAGTGTAAACTACATTATTCCATAACCTTGGCCATCTGAATGTTATAGCTGGATTAAATACTACATCAGGTCTAGATTTTATTACTACATCGTATTCAAAGTTATTGTCTATTTCATACTGTCTTTTAAGTAATAGTGACTGTGATAAACTATAAAATAAGCTTAACCAGTGATCGTTATCGTAGAATTCATGTTGTTTTTTAGTATCAAGCTTAGCAAGTTTAATATTATAGGTTTTTACTATTTCTTCAAATTCTTCTTGAGATACCTTTCTAGTAGTATATGGTTGAGATACACCTGTTCTATCTGCACTATAATCCCATGTATGTAAAAAGTAATCTACTTCTGCATTAGAAGTCCCCCAAAACCATTTTTGATTTTCAATTGCTAGCTTCCATTGACGAAGCTGCCCGCTCATACAAACTGCTATTCTCATAGTAACTTTTTATATTTTAATTGTTGTATATTGATTCTTCTTGCTGCTATATCTCCATATAGAGAATTACTAGTTCTATTAGTATTTAGTACAAAAGGTAGCACCCACGAAGAACAAAATAAAATAGTATAGTCTATATAGCATTTAGAATCTACCCCATCGTGATGAATATCGTAACAAAATATATTATTATGAGTTAATTTATTACTAGATACTATAGAACTTAATAACTCTAAAGAAGGGTCTTTTCTTGGTATATTCCATACTATATGACCATTGTATTGCCTGTCTGAATATAATTCAGAATCACTTATTATTTGAAGTGTATTTTTATCTTCTCCAAAAACATTTACAAAACCAGTATACTTAGATTCTAGTTTTTCTTTTGTAATTATTGAATAATTACCATTATAAAAGTCGTCCTTTGAAAAGAATTTGCTGTCTAAGTTCTTCTCTACCGTCATAGTTTTTAATTAAGTTAGAATTATGTTGTAATATATTTTTCATTTCCTTATACATTTGTAAAAGATCTGAGTTAGAGTATTTGCTTATATCTTCTACTATGTTAAGTACTTTTTCTAGTCTGTTAAAATGATTAGGAAGATTATCATAACTTTCATCCCACCATTTATTGAAAGTTTTAAAACCTAACCTTTTTAATTCCTGTAGATGATGATGAGGTCCATAACCTAAGTAAGCATGTCCACAGTATATAGGGTTGAATGTTGAACTGTGTAGATGACAAGCATTATCAATATAAGGAAAAGCGCACATAACTACACTAATAAATGTATCTCTATAATGCTGAGGATTAAATGGTAAATCGGCGTTAAATTTACCTATACCGGTACCAGGTTGTCCATGGTTATTAATATCACTTACGTCTATATCAAAAGGTACTTTTTTTTGTAAAGAATCTATATTACTTTTACTTATAATTTCGGGGTATTTGTCAATTATAGCTGATTCAAAATCGTTTAGATGCTCTAATCTTGGAAAACTAATCCTAAATTTATCTAATAATTTATGGTAATTAGCATATAACATAAAAAAACTTCTTTCAGGTCTACCGGTTCTATTAACTTTAAGAAATGGTCTTAACTGATTTAAATGTTTAGTTTTATATTCTATTTCTTTTTCGATATCTACTACTTCAGGTAAATCCCCACTGTGTATTAATCTTTTTACGTCATGAATATTCCAAGGAAAACTAATAATATTTACAGAGTTATGTTTAAAGTCTTCTGCAAATATTTTATTAAAAAATGTTTCTGTAAAATTTGATAAGTCAAAAGGTGATATAAAATGTTTTGCTAAATCTATCCATTTATAATAATATTCTCTAGCTACTAAATTATTAGTAACTAAAAAGACTTGAGAGTATGGTATTTTAAGTTTATCAAGAGAGCTATATAATATAGGAAGAAGTCTTTCAATAGTATCACCTTCTAGCGTATTATCCAATATAAGCTTACATTTATACTGTTTTAGTTTATCTATGATAGTTTTAGGAATCAAATTTAAATGCTCAACTGCTAGTTCAGCATTGTGGTGTAACATCACACTATATATAGAATTTGTATCAAAATTAAATTCTTCTAATTTTACAGTTTCAATATCTAATACATACGGTATTGAAGAATGAGAAAATAATGGTCTAACCATAGGATTACCAAAAGGATCTAATTCTTTAATCTCTTCAATATGTAAATATTTTTCTATAATTTCTTTTGAAGGATCGTGTAAAGAAACTTGGTTAAACTTATCTATAATAGCCTTACAGTTCATTTAATTTTTCGTAAATTTTATTAGTTATATATTCACATCCTTCCGCAGACGGATGAGCAGTATCTTTATCTTTATATTTATTTCTAAAATCTTCGTCAGCAAAGTCTATTATTCTACTATTATCTAATTTAGATTGCATAGATAATCCTGGCTGTATTTCATCATTAGGTTCTCTAACAACTCTAGGGTAAGTATACCCTACGAAATCTGCCATTAAGTATTCAATTTTATTTTGTTTAAGCCAGGCTTGTAAAGCAAGAATTTTAGATAGTACATTTATTTTCTGATTAAATTTTAAATTTATATCTGAATCTATTAAGCATTCATAATATCTAGTAAAATAGTATAGTGCTTTATTAAACTTATCACAGTCTTTACTTATTTCTTTATGTAGTTTATTGAGCTTAATTTGATCGTAAGTGTATGGTGATACAAGTCTTCTCCAAGTACTATACTTCTCCTCAAAAATAGTTTTAGGTTTTTCTCCAGGATCTGTCAAATCAGCAGGAGTTATGTTAAAAGTTCCTTTATTATAAAATAACCCATACCTCGTTTCCCACGTTAGCCCTATCACTGCTACAATATTATCGCTACTTTCCATAGATAATGTACTAATAGTATTAGTAAATATACTATCTATACTTTGTCCATTAGCAGATTGATTAATAAGTTCTAAATTAGTTTTATTTGCTAGCAATGTAGGCCAGATTTCATTATCTTCTAGTCTATTACCTGCAGTATAACTACAGCCGTTTATGTATAATTTAGTTTTATTTGATAACATTATATAAGTATTCTGCCCATAGTTCATGACCTTCTTCAGAAGGATGGTATGTTATAATTTCTTTATCAAGTTCTTTTTCTTTTTTAAGAATAAAATCAATAAAAGAAGTTTCAATATAACTTTCTTTAACTATGTTATGAAAATGCTTAATAGTGTTATTTAACTCTAATGCTCTGAGTTTTCCTTGGTTATTGAATTTGTCAGATATTGTAGAGTATAAATTTTTAGCAGATTTTAAAGAATGGTCTTTTGATAAAACAGTTTCTTTGCTTTCATAAAATGCGTCAAAAAAAAGATACTGAACCTTCAAGCTCTTTAGAAATGATTTAATAAGTATAGTTTGCTGGATGTACCTTGTGATAAATTCTTCTGGATTCCAAAAACTTAATACGTAGTGTTTATAAAAATTATGTAGTTTATCTGTATATCCTTTATAGGATTCTATTTCTCCAGGATACATTGTTTCCCAATGCTTATTTGTACCGTCTTCATAGAAAAAATCTTTTCTTTCTGGTGATGACCAGCCAACTATGTAAAGTATTTCTTCAGGCTTGTAGCGTGTAAGCATATCATCTATTGAATTCATAGTTCTTCTTACAATACCGTCATTACTACTACCGGCTATACTAATGTTAAAACATTCTAAATTAAGTTTACTAGCTAATTTATGAGGCCAGACTTTAGGCAATCTATAAGGTCTATTATCAGGGTGATTTACATGCCAAGGTTCATCAGCAAATAGAACTGGATCGACTATATCTCCGGCAGTCCAGCTATCTCCGTCAGTAATTAATACCTTTACTTTTGTTAAGTCTATGTTACCCATTCGTTGTCGTATTTAATAGGGTGATTACCATTACCCGAATCATCATGAATCTTGTAATAAGTAAACTTTTTAAAATTACTGAGAAATACTGCTTTAGAGCTTCTATTAGCTAATACTTTATCAGTAAATCTTTCATAATCGTCAAAAAATAGTTGCTGTATAAAAGGTAAAGTATGTTCTATCTCAACGTACAGTTTATCTATTTCACCAATAAGCTCATGCTTCCAGTCTGGTGCTAGTCTATTAGCACATCCCACCCAAAGGTAGCTATTTGAGTAATCTACTAATTTAAAGTATTTAGCTTCTATAGATTTATCATCAACTGTAAAAATAAATGTGTCATGGGTTTGTGTAAACTTAATATCAAACCAAGTATCTTTTACTTTTTTAGGGTCAATGTCTATATCTAATATTCTCTGTTCTTTTTCGTTTTCTTGCCAATATTCAAAACTAAACCTATATACCCAAGGTTCATCCCCAATATGATTTCTAATCATTTTGAAGAATATTCCAATATGCATACCATTTTTACAAATAATACCGGTAGAAAGAAATCCTATCTCAGGCATTTCTTTAGTCATTTTTTCTATATCAGGTTTAAATCTACACAATATAGTACAGTCCCCCATATATACTTGATTAATATTATTTTTGATTAACCCACTGTTATTCCCGGTATTAAAAAGATAAGAAAGTGTTCCGTCGAATATCATAATTTTATATCTGCTTTATCTAAACATCTTCTGTAGAAATCCTCAAGTTCAGGAAAAGTTTTTATAAAGTCTGTTCCTCTTCTCTCATCGTGAGCTTTGAAGTATCTACCAAAATTTGCTCTATTTCTTTCTAATTGCTTTGGTTCTTTGTATGCATGCATCCAGTCATATATTCTTTTTACTTTTTGAATTTCGATGTCTGAATACCCTACATGTTTATGATCGAATTTTGGTATACCTAAGTAGTTAGCATATTGAGCTGTTCTAAATACTTCTTCTGCCCATTCCATAGGTAGTACCTGCACTGTTTGATGTCTAGGATGTCTAAGGTATGAAGAGTCTAAAAATACTGCGGAAGTCCAATATCTATCACTCGAAGTATAAGTTTTTTTAAGGTCATATATTCCTTGTATAAGTTGATAGTAACTAGGAATAGATAGTGCATTAAAGGTAGACATTACAGTTAAATTAATTCTCGGACATTTCGTTAATATTTTATGCATATTAGCCCAAAACCTATTAAACTCTAATCCATTTCTAATATATTCAGCTTGTGGTCCCCATGCATCTACTGAAGTAAAAATTATAAACTCATTTACCCTACCTTCATCTTCTATTCTTTGTATTTTTTCTATAAATTTATCTACTAAATTATCAGGAATACCTAAGTTAGAATTTATAGCTAAATTTAGTTTCTTATTAGGGTTAGGTTCTTCAATAATAAAGTCTAGTATTTTCCATGTATCCTTTGATAGTAATGGTTCTCCTCCGGTAATTCTAAAGGTATGTAAGTCTCTATAAAGATCAGGCCACCATTTCCAAAACGCTTCTACATAAGGATTATGCATAGTGTGGTGAATAGGCATTTTACTATCTCTTTTTAATCCTTCTAAATCGTTGAATCTATCTGTGGTAGGATATGGACCGTACTTGTTTGCCTCTTCTACCCATTTAGAAGAAAAAGAAGGTCCGCAATAAGAACATTTAAAATTACATACGTTAGAAAATGCTACTTCTACATACTTGGGATTATAGTCTCCTCTCCAACCTAAATCTAATACTTCTTGTAGATAAGGTTTAGACCAGCTTTCATTAGATTTAAATACTCTGTCTGAAAATCTATCTGAGTTATCTTCTACGTTCCAACAGTAATCACACTCAGAAGGTCTTTCATTTTCTAGCATTTGCTTTCTCTTCTGCTTTTTAAATCTTGTATTATGTAGTGCAGACGGGTTTCTTTTTATTTCAGCTACTGGTATTTTATGAGTGTTAGGATGGTGACATGAGTGTGTCTGTCCCATCTGTAAATGTATAGTAGTTTGAGTCCATTTAGCTAAACAGAAACCTTTTCCTATGCTATCTAATTGTTTCTTAGTATTTACGTAATGTGGATTATCGAATGATAATGATGCTGCACTCATAGTTTTATATTAATCATTTTAGCCCAAGGGGTAAGTTTTTCTTCTCCTACAAGTTCATACTTAACTTGCTTAAGTCCATCTTCTTTATAATTAACCTTACCTTGCTGCATTTGTAAGACATATCTTCGCTCGTTTCTAGCAGTTGTTTCTCCTTTAGCCCATTTGCCGTTTACTAATCCTTCGTCTTTATGGGGTAAGCATCTGAATTTACCGTCTACTCTATGAGGTACAATAGAATTAGGTATCTTAAAGCTATCTTTTTTAAACTGAATATCTTTAGCGTTAAAAGCAGATTTAGGATCATTAAAATCTAAATCTAAAACTAAATCATCTTTAGGAATATCTTTATGTAGATTCATAACTTCTTCTGGAGTTAAACATCTTTTCCAAGCAAATGTTTTTGCTATATCTCCTTTAAAATAACCATGGTACTTATCCGGAAAAGTAGGTGTATGTCCTAAATAAATATCCGATATTCCATAATTCTTTAATGTACCAATCCAAGTATGAGGAGAAGGGCTACCAAACCCTGCTTTACTGTCTACTTCAGAACCGTTTAAGTAAAAATGAGAGGTTTTATTCTCAGCATCAAAAGTAGCTGTTATCCAGCTCCATTGATTATCATACCTCTTAATCCACATATAATTGTGTTGTTGAAAATTATTCCAATAAGTTAAAGATAACGCTCTAGAATTATTAAAAGACAAGCCATAATCATACCCAGGTAATCTAAATATAGGATATTCTACATATCTATTTTTTTTATCTCCTATTAAAAAAATCTTATTTTTATCTAACTGGTGATAACATCTAACTAAAGCCGATATTGAGTGAGATCTAGAAGTAAGTCCTCTATATTTTCTTTCGAAAGGTATTTTTATAACAGAGCTATCTCCATTAAACGAAGCATATCTTTGTGTTCGTTCTCCTTTGTCTAAGTAAGTATCGTTCGTCATACCTTCCATATGACATCTCCAGAATAAATCATCATCTTCCATTCCCCAATCCCAGTATTCATTAGAATATCCGTTAGTAGCTTCTGCTTGTTTTTTTGTAAACAGTACTGCTCCGCCAAAATATTCGTGGTACTTTAATCCATAGTCCATTTGAGATATTTTAGTTGCTATATGTCTAGGGTTATCTTCTGGGTAAGTATAATCAGCACCTTCTTCAGGTATCATATCAATATCATGCCACACTATATAGTCGCATCCTTCTTCAAATGCATGTTTAGCTGCTATATTTTTTGTAGCTCCTCTATTAAAAAGTTTATCATCTACTTGATGACAAAAATACATTTGAAAGTCTATATTTCTATCTTTAAGAAACTTTCCTACTTTAGGAACAAATTCATTAAGATGTAACTCTCTATCTCTATATGGTACACAAACTCCTAATTTCATTATATTCCTACGTTTAAATAATGTACTTTACCTTTTCTACTTTTACCATGAAGTGTAAATTCTAAGCTAGAAAGACCGTCTTGAACTTTGTCATACCTACCATTAAGTACCTCATTAGTATACCTTAATTGGTTCCATCTAGTAAGATCGTCTTTCCATCTACCATTTAAAAATCCATTTGATTCATGATTAAGTGTTTCATATCTGCTTTTTCTTCTTTTAGGTTTATGAAAAACTTTGACGTTTTTACTACCTAATAAGGTAATATGAGCATTAAAAATATCACCAGGATTATCATTCGAAGATAAGTCTATTAATCTATAGTTATGAATAAATCTGGAGTCATAATAAGTTTTTAAGAATAAGCTAGATTTATATTCTCCGTAATTAGAACTACATCCAATATCAGGTTTAGAACATAAACTCTTAATTTCTTCTATTTTTAATGTCCTTTCGAATATAAGAAATTTTTCTATACTTCCATTGAAATAATGTTCTTTCTTTGGACTACATCCTAAAAATATATCTTTTTTGTTACCATAGTTTTTTAAAGTACTAGTAAGTTTTTGTCTACCAACTTCTATACCGTCAATATAAAAAATTAAAGTTCTTTCTTTAGCAATATAGTTAATAAATAAAAAGTTTTGTGATCCTTCAAATATTGAAGAGTAAAGTTGATAAAATTTGTTATTAGTATCAAAAAATTGAACTGAAAACCGTTTAAAAGAACTGTAGAATATTCTAAAATCAAATCCTTCTACGCTAAAAATAGTAAAGGTATCAGAATTTTTTGTATGATCTAAAGTTATTTTATCTAATGTTAACTGTATTCCAAATGAAAAATCTCTTGTATACTTTATAATATTAGGAGAAGTAATATATGCGTTAGTACCATTAAGTTTTATTGTCCCCCTATTTTGATTATCAAATTTTTTAGATGTTCTATCTAGTTGTATGTTATTTTTTATACATCTATACATTAAGTCGTCATCTTCAAATCCCCATCCCCAGTAAAGATTAGAGAATCCATCAATTTTATCAAAATCTTCTACCGGAAATAAGGTTATACCTCCGAAGTATGTCTCGAAAGGTAGATCTTGAGTTGCTAAATGAATAGGAAATGAAGAAAAAGAATAATCGACATTGATAGGAAGCATATCAACGTCATGAAATACAACATAATCACATCTTAATCTTTTAGCTTCTTGAAAACCAATATTACATAGTGTACCTCTGTTAAATGCAGATGCATTATCTTGTTGTACTATTATAATTTCGTAATTATAATTTCTATTGTCTAAATATTTTGGTAATCTGTCTAAAAATCTCTTAAGGTGACTATGTCTATTTCTATAGGGAACAATAATACCTAACTTTCTACTCACTATCTTCTCCGACTATACCTTTATGAAACTCTGATAAATACCATTGAGCTCTTTCATCCCAAGCTCCTTTATCAATTTCTTCAAACCATAAGGTAAGAGAGTCTACAGCAGATGCAAGTTTTTCGAGAGCTTTTATTTTTCTTTCTTCTAATAAAAGTCTTTCTTGTTCGTAATTGATTTCTGTTTTTGCCATTTTTAAATATTTGTAATTATATCTGTTAACTTATCCCAGTGAGGGTAATCTTTATAATCAATATAAGAATTATTTTTCAGCTTTTCAACTAAAAACTTCTTATTTTTTATGTTTATTTTATAGTCACTTTTTATTATTTCCCTATGCATTTTATTATATTCTTTCCAGTATGAATAATCTTCTCTAACTGTTGATACATCCATTAATCTTTCTATTACTGTTGAGTCCCATTTAAAGTGATGAACTTGTACAAATACATCTTGTATTGGTAATCGTCTTCTATGCATTTTACCCCAGCTGTTTCCTTTATTAGTAACAGCATAATGTTGACCTGGTGTTACATCTACGTGTCCTTTCATTAAAGTTACTTTATTTGGACATGCTCCAGACATTGGATATCTAAAAAAACCTGCATTAGGAAAAGCTTCATGTAAATTAGTGTCTATATTTACCTTAGGAAAAGAACCTTCAGGTCCTATACGGTCTAAAAAACCACCGGTAACAAAATGATACCCGGCTCTCTCACAATAATTAATAATATAGTCTAAAGTCTCTGGGTATACTTGTAATTCATCGTCATCTGATACTATCCACCAGTCATTTGGACGGGTTCTTTTTACTTGATTATATAGCTCTGTAACTTTTTCCCAATGAAACTTAGGTTCAGTTACTACTTTATAAGGAGTAATACCTAATTCTTCTATTTCTTCTAATATTTTATCGTCCTCTGATTGTCTATAGACCACTACATAAGACTTATCTACTTTATCTTCATAGTGTTTTAACATATGAGGTAAAATATGAGTATTGCTACCGACTACTGTAACTAAATTAGGCATGTTGTAAAAGTGTTAATCCTGTTGATGCTGGTTTCGAAGGGTGAATTCCTGTATTAAAAAAATTAAATTGTTTCCATTCTGATTCTATCTCTTTTATAAACTTTGGAGGTCCGTCGAAAAATTCATAATATTCTTTTTCATCTTCAGTAATAATTAATTCCTTTTGGTATCTTTCATCTGTATCATGAATAGAAATCATACCATTTGGTTTAACTAATTTAGAATATAATTCAAAATCACGTTTTACATCCTCGTATGAATGACCAGCATCTATATGCAAGAAGTCTATTTTTATATCTTTTTTTACAAAATAATTATAATAAGCATTTTCAGTTGTATCTTTTATAAATCTAGGAGCAAATTGATATCTAAAGAAACTATCTTCGTTTGAATAGTCTATTTTACCTCCTATTCCATTTGCAGCGTCTACTAAATAAGTTTCTCCTATATCTCCATGATTATAGTCATTATTTCCTTCAAATATACCTTGATCATGTAAGTCTAGTCTAGCTTGAGTCATTATCCTAGGAATAAAGCCAGCACCTGAACCTAAACACACACAGGTTTTATATCTCATTAACTGAATAATAGAGTAAATAAGAAGTCCATCTCCTAAATCATAGTCAGATGCTCCGTGAGTCCATCTATATTTGACAGGTTTAAAGGTTTTTATTTCTTTTCCTTTAATATCTTTTTCTATGACAGGATTATTGGTTAAAAACTGTCTAATGTATTCTTTATCTATAACTCCCATTAAGCTTTGTCTATACTTGTTAAATCTAAGTTAGGAATATTTATGCAATTAAGCAAATGTTTTACCTCTCTATCGTAACTTTGATCAGCTTTATTATGTACTATCCATCTTTTAAGAGGTCCGTAATGTTTTACAAATACCTCTGAATCGTAGATAGACCAAATACCTCTATCATGTTCTTCGCCCCATTCCCATGCATTGCAATCCCAATAAGTTCCTATGAGAGAAGTAAAGTCGATATTTTTCATCTTAAACATATGTCGAAGAAGTAATTGTTCAGCAAAAATTAAATACTGAGAATTAGGAACTTTCATTGCTGTAAACTCTTCCATTAGTTTAAGACTTGCAAAAGCATATTCTTTAATAAATGAAGGATCGGGGAGTTGTAAAAAACTAACATTTACTGATTCTGTTTGCCATCTTGGTTTGTAAGTTAACTGTCTTACATATTTGTCAGTATAGCTTGGATAATATCCTTTTCCTTGTTCAATATTATGAACATAGAATTTATTAGGATCTAAAAATTTCTTAATTGGAGCAAATATATGTAGGTCGTTATCTACTATTATACAAGGTTCTGTTTGCTGAGATAATACTTCTAACTTTGCTGCTGCCCAAAATATTTTTCTTTCAATTTTATATTTAGGCTTATATACCTCAATACTATTCCATAGATGTAGTACCTTAATAGTTTCTAGTGTCTCTCTAGTTAGTTCATCACAGTATAGTACACAGTTATCGTCTGGGTAGAATCTCTTCCACAGACTAACAGACGCTATAAGTAGTAAGATATAAAGTCTACTGTAAAAAGACTTTTCTCCTGTAACATTATCTAAAACCCAAATTATTTTCAAAACCTTTAATTATTTTTCTATGGTGGATCTAAGTGAGTAGTTGTAAAGTAGGCATAATAAGCTCCATGATCAGCTGCTGAATCATCATTTACTGTTAAAGTAGCATTAGTGCTTATTTGAGAACCTCCACCATCTGCTGCTGTTCTCCAAGAATCAAATACCCACGGATAACTTGTTGTAGCTTCTATTGTTATAGATGTATTTGTAATATTAATATTTTTTATAGTAAAAGAAGCTCCTGGTCCAGCTGAATAAGGAGCAGTTACTGCTACATTTCCTCCAGTTCCAGCTACTAATGAACCATAAAATACTGAGCTATTTTGTAAAAATGAAGCTGCATAACTTCCTGATTGATCAGGTATAAATTCTGAATACGCTATAGAGGCAGATATATTTGTAGTGTTGCCTGAATCTAAGGCATTAGACCAACTATTAAATGTTTGGTATTCTACATCGTTTGCTCCGTAGGTAAATCTAGCCATATTATACTTTTACAATTGCTTCTTCTGGTAAAAAAGTGCTAAGGTACTCTTTCAATTTTTTGTAGCAGTATCCGTATATATTATTAAACGCTTTTACGTCTATAACAGATCTTGTTTCTTTGTTCGAGCCTACTTGCACTTTCTTTTTTCTAATTACTTCTCTATATTTTGTAACTTCATCTCCATTTTCATCAAAGCTAATATAAGGAACTTCTATTTTTACATTTTGTTCCTCAAATATTGGAACATCAATCTCTTGTTTATCAGCAACTAATACTCTATTAAACTGTTCTAGTTGCATTTCCTTACCTTCGCTTTCTTCATTCTCAAAATAAATTACTTTATTTTGTATCAATCCTTTCGCATTTTTATTTTCCTCTTCAAGATATACCTTATTAAATTTTATGGCATGATCTCTATCTATCCAATATGTGATCTGAAAACTTAGTTGAGCTGTTACTTTATTAAAAGTAAATCCTTCAACCCTTACATACAACTCTTGCGTTGGACC